>JACCDV010743415.1_pt1 | contig 127385 bp, 115 predicted proteins | sample 7446131 | NCBI WGS metagenome assembly JACCDV01 (sample SAMN15323448, study PRJNA562643) | freshwater metagenome | isolation source: river surface water | place: USA:Blue River Watershed | collected 2017-08-17 | reverse complement strand
TCTGAGAACTGCTCCAATAGCGACCTGTCGATCCCTGATTAATGTTGACCGGTTTTTAATAGAAAACTACCACAGATCAAAAAGAATAAATCAGCGTCTTTTTCCTTTCGAATCTGCGTGAGAAAAATCAATTCAATTCGACGGTATGTGGACATGAATTGCACCAGAGGGGCATTGTGCGAATAGAAAAATTTGCCCCCCTCACCGAATCCCTTATAAAATAGGCTATATTCGTAGGTACACTTTTTTAAACTCAATCATGGTTGCAAAAACTTTTGGAAGCGCCGTCTCTGGTGTGGACGCCAACCTCATCACCATCGAAGTCAATGTGGGCCAAGGCACCAACTTCTTTATGGTCGGACTGCCCGACTCCGCAGTCAAAGAATCCCAGCAGCGCGTGGAATCGGCACTCAAGTATTTCGGTTACCGCATGCCTCGGCAGCGTGTCGTGGTCAACTTGGCTCCGGCAGACCTCCGCAAGGAAGGTTCCGCCTACGACCTCCCCATCGCCATGGGCATCCTTCAGGCCTCGGAACAGGTCAGTTTCCCTACCCTAGCCCAATACGTGCTGATGGGCGAACTCTCCCTCGACGGCAAACTTCGACCCATCAAAGGGGTGCTTCCCATCGCCATCGAAGCACGAAAGCGGGGGTTTAAGGGATTTATTCTTCCACTGGAAAATGCCAAGGAAGCTTCCATCGTCAATAGCCTAGACATCATTGGTGTAGAAACCCTAGATCAGGCCTCAGACTTTTTGCAGGGACAGCTCCAAATCGAACCGCTGGTTACGGATACACGAGAACTATTTTACCAAGGCATCGACACCCCTGAATTTGACTTTGCAGATGTGCAAGGACAGGAAAACATCAAGCGTGCCCTAGAAATTGCCGCTGCTGGGGGCCACAATGTGATCATGATTGGCCCTCCAGGCGCTGGAAAAACCATGTTGGCCAAGCGCCTGCCTTCCATCCTTCCCCCGCTGAGTTTGCAAGAAGCCTTGGAGGCCACCAAGATCCACTCGGTTGCCGGTAGACTCGGGAAACAGGCTTCCCTTCTCGCACAGCGCCCTTACCGAAGCCCACACCACACCATTTCGGATGTAGCTTTAGTCGGAGGTGGAGGCAATCCCCAACCCGGAGAAATTTCCTTGGCTCATCATGGGGTCTTGTTTTTGGATGAGCTCCCTGAATTCAAGCGCTCCGTGCTGGAGGTGATGCGGCAGCCCTTGGAGGAGCGCAAGGTGACCATCAGCCGGGCCAAGGTCTCAGTGGACTTCCCGGCCAACTTTATGCTGATCGCCAGCATGAATCCCTGCCCCTGCGGCTATTACAACCATCCTGAGAAGGAATGCGTCTGTGGGCCAGGCATCGTCCAGCGCTACCTGAATAAGGTGAGCGGACCCCTGCTCGACCGCATCGATCTGCATGTAGAAGTCACTCCGGTCAAATTCGAGGAGATGACCTCCACCCGCAAAAGTGAGTCCAGCAGAGACATTCGGGAGCGGGTGATCAAGGGCCGAGAACGGCAAAAAATACGATTTGAATCGAACCCAGAGGTTTTTTGCAATGCGATGATGCCTTCCCACCAAGTGAAGCAGGTGTGTCAGATCTCTGAGGCCGGCAAGACCCTCCTCAAAACCGCCATGGAGCGCCTAGGCCTCTCTGCGCGTGCCTACGACCGCATCCTCAAAGTAGCCCGCACCATTGCGGACATTGCCGAGAGCGAGGACATCCGCGTAGAGCACCTCGCCGAAGCCATCCAATACCGCAGCTTGGATAGAGAGGGCTGGGCGGGGTAGAAAACAAGAAAGCCCTCGATTATTTACGAAGGGCTTTCTACTTTTAAACTTGATTCGTAAAAGGTTTATACAGGACTTCAGTTTCCTTATTTACACAAACCTGCCGTCAACAGTGGACTATCAACCGTTGACAAAAATCAAATGTCAAACTTAATCCCCTGGGCCAGCGGCAGCTGGGTGGAGTAGTTGATCGTGTTGGTTTGGCGTCTCATGTAGGCTTTCCAAGAGTCGGAACCCGACTCACGACCTCCGCCAGTTTCTTTTTCTCCTCCAAAGGCCCCGCCAATCTCCGCACCCGAGGTGCCGATATTCACATTGGCAATACCACAATCCGATCCAGACACGGCCAAGAAGGCTTCGGCTTCCCGCATATTCGTGGTCATGATCGCGGAGGAAAGTCCCTGAGGAACTCCATTCTGCAAGGCAATGGCCTCCGGCAAGGAACTGTACTTGATCAAGTATAGAATGGGTGCAAAGGTCTCGTGCTGCACGATGTCGAAGTGGTTTTCGGCTTCGTAGATGGCCGGCTTCACGTAGCATCCGGACTCATAGCCTTCTCCTGTAAGTACGCCTCCTTCTACAACCGCTTTTCCTCCAGCCGCTTTTACCTCTGCGATTGCTGCCAAGTACTGCTCTACTGCCTGCACATCGATCAAAGGGCCTACGTGGTTTTTCTCATCCAAAGGATTGCCGATAACTAACTTGCCGAAAGCAGCGGCTAGGCGATTTTTTACGGTATCGTACACACTTTCCTGCACGATCAAGCGTCGGGTAGTGGTGCAGCGCTGTCCTGCCGTACCCACTGCCCCAAACAAGGCTCCACGGATGGCGATCTCTAGGTCGGCATGTTCGGTGATGATGATGGCATTGTTGCCACCCAACTCCAGCAAGGATCTTCCCAATCGCTCACCCACTGCCTTGCCCACTTGCTTGCCCATGCGGGTAGAGCCTGTGGCAGATACCAAGGGAATCCGTGCATCGTGGGACAGCAAAGCACCGATCGACGCATCCCCAACGATCAAGTTGGAAATCCCTTCTGGCAAACCCTGCTGTGCAAATATTTTTCCTACAATGTGCTGGCAGGCGATTGCGGAAAGGGGTGCTTTTTCTGAAGGCTTCCACAAACACACATCCCCACATACCCAGGCTAAGGCGGTATTCCAAGACCAAACGGCTACAGGAAAGTTGAAGGCTGAAATAATGCCTACAATCCCAAGCGCATGCCACTGCTCGTACATGCGGTGACCGGGACGCTCAGAATGCATGGTCAAGCCATACAGCTGTCGCGATAGGCCTACCGCAAAATCACAAATGTCAATCATTTCTTGTACCTCACCCAAACCTTCCTGGTAGGATTTACCCATCTCGTAAGACACCAACTTGCCCAAATCGGCCTTTACCTCGCGCAAGGCATTGCCAATCTCCCGGACGATATCGCCACGCTTGGGAGCAGGCACATTCCTCCAGGTTTCAAAGGCCACCAAAGCCTGCGCGACGACCGCCTCGTAGGTTTCGGCTGTTGCCAACTGCACGGAGGCAATTTTTTTGCCATCGGCAGGAGAAAAAGATGCCAGGGAAGCGGCTCCTGAATCGAGCCAGGTGGTACCTGTGGAAGAACCCAAATTGGATTCGTGGATGCCAAGATTTTTTAAGGACTGCTGAATGCCAAAAGGATCGTTCATGGGAGAGTTGTCTATTGATTACGCAAAGTTAAAATTTTGCGGCCCACTCTTCCGCTACTTTCTAAAAATTCTAGTTGGATTGTACTTTGCAAAGGAGGAGGCAAACTTTTGAGCAGGGTGGATTTTATAAACCAGCACAAAGCGGTAATTCCCAGTATACACTTCCTGGGTCAGGTTGCCAACATTCGGAAGAATCAGATTTTTATGGATGTAGTTGACATTCATCCCAAACCGAGGTCCATTGTATCCCAGATAGGCACGGGCATGGTAGCCCCAGCCCAATTTCCAATTTCCCTGCTCCCCTGGCGGATCTTGATTCCAAGCGGTACCAAGACCTAGATTTCCAGTAAAACTCCCGGTGGCAAAAAACCCTTTCCCAAACACCAAGGTGCCAACCATCCCTGCATTGGGACCCAATTGCAGAAAATCCGCTTGTTGGAAATTCTGCTTTGGAGCCAGCTGTGAAGGAATAATCAAAGAATCCCCAGCAATCTGTACTCGGTAGGCTTCAAAACCAACCACTGGAGAAAAAGCGGACTTTTTCTGGATTGCCGATTGGTGCACTGCTGCAGCCATGGAGATTTGATCTCCCTTAAAAATATAATTGGCATGAATCCCCACTTTGAGTACATCCAAGTCTGGACGCAGGTAACCTTGTGCCTTGCCGATTCCACCTGGAATGCGGTACCCTTGGTAAAACTGCCCGAAAAAATCAATCACCCAGTTTTTGGGATAAATATGTCCCTGAAGATCAAAGAATCGCGGGAAATCAGTTTCCCGATTTCGGTTTAAAAACCCGAAAGGATAGGCCAAATTGAGGGTTAGATTTTGATAGGTAAATCCAATTCCTGCATTCAATCCGCTATTGGGTTGGTAGGTAAGGTCCTCACTGGGAAAGTGGAGTGCCGTGAACTTGCGGGACATGTAGCTGCGCAGCACCAGCACTTCGGGATCCTCCGCTACATAGGAACTGTCCCAGCGGTTTTGGGCCGAGAGGATCCCTGAACTAAGAAAAAAGTACAGCAAAAAGACGGGAAGGCTTCTACCCATGCTAGGCAATTGATTAGTGACCTCAAAGGTAACCAAAATGCGGAAGCTCAGAGGGCCCTCAAAGTTCACAAAAAATGGTAATTTTGAACCGAGGCATTTTGCCTCCCCAAGAATTGCACCATGGCTACCCAATCCTCTCCACTCCTGAACTTGAAAAGAAACCTCCAGCAGCGCTGGAAAATGATTCGATTCAATCTAAGTGCCTCCAACAATCCCCTGTTTCTAGGATTCTACAGACATTTCTACAATCCGAAAAAAGGAAGCCTATCTGATTTTTTGAGTCAATACTCGAAGTCTAAACCGGGGAATTTTACGGTAGTTCAAATCGGCGCCAACGACGGCATCACCCACGATCCTATCCACAAGTTTATCAAAAGAGACGACTGGAAAGGGGTGCTGTTGGAACCGCAGCCAGATGTTTTTAATGAATTCCTGACCAGGATTTACGCCAAAAACAAAGGCATCACTCCCCTATGCGCAGCCATTGGTGAAAAAGACGGCAGCCAGCCCATCTACAAAGTGGGGTTTTCGTCCATGCGTTGGGCGACTGGTCTGGCTTCCTTTTCCAAGGAGAAAATTGAACAGGCCTTTAAAGACGGCATTGTAGCCTCCAACTGCAAACGCTTTGGCATTGAGATCCCTGCAGACCAAAGCCAGTGGATCAGCCAGGAAGAGGTGCAAGTGATCGCGCCAGCCACCCTGATCAAAACCTACGGCTTGGACCACATTGACTTGCTTCAAATCGATGCAGAAGGCTACGACTTGGAGGTGATTCGGATTTTTGACATTCCCAAGACCCGACCGCAGGCCATCATCTTTGAAAATGTGGGCTTGAATGCCGCAGATTATGCGGACTGCCTCCAACTTTTGGAAGAGCAGAATTACCAATTGAAAAAATTTGGACCCAATACCCTAGCCCTACAAAAGCCGCTGGGTGAATTTGCTTCCTTCTTCAACGCATGACACCTGGATTGATTTCTGTCCTTGTCCCTTGCTACAACCAAGGGATCTACCTGAAAGAAACCATCCAATCGGCGCTGGCCTCCAGCTACCGCCCACTCGAAATCCTCATCATCAACGACGGTTCCACGGATCATTCCTTGGAAATCGCTAAGGAATTGGAAGCCCAGCATCCGGAAGTTCGGGTACTTGATCAAGCCAATGCAGGCGTCACGAAAGCCCGAAATGCAGGAATTGCTGCTGCCCAAGGGGAATACCTATTGCCACTGGACGGAGACGACCTGATTTCACCAGACTACATCGAACAGGGCTTGGCTATCCTAGCTAGTCGCCCCGAAGTCAAGGTGGTCTACTGCCAAGCCGAGAAATTCTCCGACTCAGGTCGCAAGCCCTGGAAGCTGAAGCCCTTTAGCCTACAGCAGTTGGCCAAGGACAACATGATTTTTGTATCGGCCCTTTTTCGAAAAGCGGATGCGCTAACCGTGGGAGGATTTTCGGAAGACATGCAACTGGGACGAGAAGACTGGGAATTTTGGATCAAACTCCTCAAAAATGGAGGCGAGGTGGTTCAACTTCCAGAGGTAGGTTTCTTTTACCGACTCACGCCCACCAGTAAACGAAAAAAAACCGGGGGCACAGCCTTCAAAAAGGCCCGTATCGCCTACCTCAATGCCAAGCATGCAGATTTTTTTGAGCGGGAACTGAATGGACCCCTTCGGATTCAACGTACCTGGTCCAAACCCTACAATACGCTCCTGAAATTTTTCGGAAAACTGTAAATTATGATTATCCGCAATCATGCCAGTAGTTCAGTTCACCTATTTATAAATGCGGATAATCGTTAACAGCTGACGGTCCACGGTCCACAGCTCACCTAATTGAACCTTTAACCTTTTTTCCTCTGGTTAGGGGTGAAAAAGCGGATAATCACCTTATAAATTATTCTCCTTCTTCGCTCAAGACTTACTCTCCGCTAAATCTGCTGTCAACCGTGGACCGTCGTCTGTTGACCTAAATTTTATCCAAGCCCTTCCAAAACTTCAAAAAATAGTACTTCAGCGGATTGCTGTACTTGAGTTGCTTCCAGGGGCGGCTAGCATGAGGGCGATGCCAAACGGGTGCATGCATCAGTACCGTATTGTGGAAACCCAGTTCCAGCGCTTTCTTGGAAATAAAGGTATCGTACCAATCCTTCGCCTCATCCAATCCCTTAAAATCATAGGCTTGTAAAAATGCTGGGGAGAACAACGTGCAGCAAAAACTCAAGCTGCGCTGGGTAGCGATGACTGGCTCCTTGATACCTTTGAATTTAAGGTAAGGGAAATTAACCACCCCATGTTCATCTACAGTCACCGATCCAATCAAGCCCGCTTGAGGAGCTGCATGCATCTGCTTCAAAAGCGTTTCAATGGTCGTGGGGGTCACTACCACATCCGATTCCACCACCAATAGTGGAATTCCTGACTCCAGGGCTTGTTGCTGGGCGATTTGCAGCACCAACTTGTAGTTGGGCGAGGGATGATCCGTCAAGTCCTCAATATGGATCAGGTCATAACCAATCTCCTCCCGGTGCTTTTCCAAGCTGGCCTTCGTTTCGGCAGTACTGAAGTCGTTAAAAATGACATGCTTCACCTTCACCGTAGAAGTGGCAATCGCCCGCGCGGTATCCAGCGTGGTTTCGATCGCATTTTTTACGGGAGTGATGACAAGTACCTGCGCCATGGGCTGGAGGGTGTTGAGATGTAGGGGTAAATTAGAACTACCTGCTCAGTTGGATTTGACCCTGCTGAGCAGGGAGAAGAGGAGGCTTAAGCCAGCTCTCCCAAGGCTTTTTTCATGCGCTTCATCGCCTCGATCAAGTCGGCTTCAGAAGCGGCATAGGAAATGCGCACACAGTTATCCGCTCCAAAAGCAGATCCCGTCACTAGGGATACATTGGCGATGGCGAGCAAGTACATGCAGAGCTCATCCGCATTGTGTACCTGATGCCCATGTGCTGATTTCCCAAAGAAGGCGGTGACATCTGGGAAGAAGTAAAAGGCGCCCTCCGGAACGTGCGTTTTGATGCCTGGGATATCTCTCAACAAGCCCAATACCAAGTCACGGCGCTTCAAGTACTGAACGGCCATTTCTTGAGAAGGTCCTTGATCTCCCGCAATGCCAGCCAAAGCAGCACGCTGGGCGATGCCTGTATTGCCTGAAGTAAACTGACCCTGCATTTTCTCTACCGCCTTGGATACTTCCAATGGCGCACAAATGTAGCCCACTCTCCAGCCGGTCATGGCATAGCCTTTGGAAAATCCATTGACTGTAATGGTCCGCTCAAACATTCCTGGAAGGGAAGCAATGCTGAAATTTTTGCCCGTAAAGTTGATCAACTCATAAATCTCATCTGCAATGACCACCACTCCCTCGTGCTTCTTCACCACGTTGGCGATGGCTTCCAGTTCTTGCTGGGAGAATACAGAGCCCGTTGGGTTGCAAGGCGAAGAATAGATAACTGCCTTGGTCTTGGAAGTCATGGCCGCTTCCAACTGTGCCGCAGATGCTTTAAAGTTGTTTTCAAGGGTACCTTCAATCAGAACGGGTACGCCTCCACACAACTTGATGATCTCGGCATAACTCACCCAATACGGTGAAAAAATAATGACCTCGTCCCCTTCATTGAGCAAACACATGAAGGTATTGGCGATGGAGTGCTTGGCACCAACAGACACGACGATGTGCTCTGCTTTCGCTTCTTGAATGTTGTTTTCCTCCCGAAGTTTTTTAGCAATGGCTTCCCGCAAATCCTGGTAACCAGAGACGGGAGGATAGGCGAAGTATTTTCCTTCATCGATCGCATCTTTGGCAGCCTGTTGGATGTGCTTAGGCGTTTTGAAGTCCGGTTCCCCCAAGCTCAAACTGATGATGTCAATCCCTTGAGCTTTAAGCTCTCTGGCTTTTTTTGCCATGGCTAGGGTGGCCGACTCTTCCATTTGAAGTACGCGATCGGATAAAATAGAATTCATGAGAGTAGGGTTTGTTAGCAAGAGATCAAAAGTAGGCAGAAGATTATAATTAATAAACAAAGGAAAAGATTTGATCACGAAATGTTACTTTTGGAGGTACTAGGCAAGCCCATTCGCCGTTAGTATTCAGCAATGAAGCAGTTTCTAATCCTCCTCTTTCTCTTCGCTCTCGGTTCCTCTCGGGTACAGGGCCAGAACCTTGCTGTAGATCAAAAAGCTAAGGAGGATTCTACAGGCTTGGTCAATTCTTCCCTACTTCCTACTGTCGCACCTTTACTGCTTTTTGACGATCAAAAAGTAAAGGAATCCAAGAAGGAAAAGAAAAAAAATGCCCGAAAAAACACCTATTTCGGAATAAAAACACAGAAAGGAAATACGCGTAGAAGCCTACGTGGTCAAGAGTACGTAGAACTTTTTCATTACACCACTACCTCTAGGGAAGGCAATCCCTACCTTCGTGACCGATACTGGTATGACCCAAAGGAACGGGCCATCCGAACCCAAGGATTCGCCGAGGGCCAAGGCTATCTCCTCCATGGACCTTACCAACGCTTGGTCAATCAAACGGTAGTCGAGCGAGGCATGTTTTATTACGGCACCAAACACCAAACCTGGCTCACTTTCGATGCAGACGAGGTTCTCCAAGATAAAGCCCATTTCGAAGAAGGCTGGCCTAAAGAATCACGGATTACCTATTTCAACGCTGCAAACAAGGCAATTGAAAAATTGATACCGATCCAATATGGATTGGCGGAAGGCAACTTCTACCACTTTTATGAAAACCAGCAGGTAGCAGTGACTGGAGAGTACCGATTTGGGGAAAAGGTTGGACTCTGGACCGAGTATTGGAATACCAACAATACACAGGCCATTCGAAAGCGGGAGATCCAGTACCAAGAAAAACCCTACACCAAAAATTTCCGCCCCTACATCCGGGCCGAATGGGACAAGGAAGGCAAGCTGATCTACCGTAAAGATTAGTTTATAAAAATTCAGTAGAACGCATCTTCAAACTGCCGGAAATGCAGGGTTCCACGTGCATCCTGATACACCCCCACAATATCAAAGCGAATGTCCCGATGCCAATCCTTTTGGTAGATGTACTGATCTGCAGCCTTGACGATAAGTCTCTTTTTGGTGGCATGCACAAACTCCTCTGCATAGCCGAAGCCTACACCCGATCGGAACTTTACTTCAATAAAAATCAACAAGCCCTGATGGCTCATGATTAAGTCAATTTCCGCATGCTGGTAGCGATAGTTTGTTTCCAATAAGGTATAGCCCTTACTTTCAAGCCAGTTTGCTGCTTCTTGTTCAGCGAGTCTTCCTGAATCATTGTGTGTTGCCATGGGAAATAATGGTTAATTTTGAAAAGTGAAATGGCCTACCCAAAGGGTCTAAAAAATGCTTACGCCAGGACGATGATTCAAAGTACAAAAAAAACGGTACAATTTAGAGATTTAGGCAGCATGGATTACCAAGCCGCATGGACCTACCAAGAAACCCTATTTGCAGACATCGTCGCCAAAAAAATACAAAACCGAAACCTACCTGAGGAGGATCAGGAAATCACCCCCAACTACCTCTTGTTTGTAGAGCATCCCCATGTGTATACCTTGGGAAAAAGTGGAAAGCCCGAGCACCTTTTGCTAGATGAGACCGGACTGGAAGCCCATGCTGCCACCTACTACAAAATCAACCGTGGGGGAGACATCACCTACCATGGTCCCGGTCAACTGGTAGGCTATCCCATCTTGGATTTGGATCACTTCTTTACGGACATCCACCGCTACCTGCGGTACTTGGAAGAAGCCATCATCTTGACCCTCGCAGAATACGGCGTACCTGCAGGAAGAATTGAAGGGCTTACAGGCGTATGGCTGGACCATGACACCTTAAAAAATCCAAGAAAAATCTGTGCCTTGGGCGTAAAGTCCAGCCGCTGGGTCACCATGCATGGATTTGCCTTCAACGTGAACGTAGACCTCTCCTACTTCGGACACATCGTCCCTTGCGGGATCGACGACAAGGCCGTAACCTCCCGACACCTAGAATGGGGCCGTCGGGTGGACGTAGAGGAGGTGAAGGAAAAGGTAAAAAAACACCTCGTTGCACTTTTTGAAATGAATTTGATTGAAGCCTAATGAAAAAAGACATTGACTTTTCTCCTGTTACTGGAGTCAAAATCGCCATTGCTAAAGAAGAAAAAAAAGGGGGTACGGAATGGGCAGTCTACCTGATCAACTACAACCTCATCGAACTGACCACCGTCATGATCACCTCTCAGGGCTATGGCCACTTGGAAGGGGAGCTTCGCAAAACCTCCACCCTTCGCCACCTGATTGAGGAACTTGGCGCGGATTCGGTTGCGCGAATCGAACCCATCGATCCGGCTGTTTTTTCCTTGACCAATGAGTTTTGGGTGAGTTACTACATTCTAGATCAGATTTTTGATAAAAAGTTTATCTTTACTCCAGGCAGTTTTGATCCTGCGCACCTCCGCTACATCCCAGAATTGGGTTTGGAGGGAATACTTCACTCCTAATTTTTAGATCATGGTCCCATTTTTTGAACAGCTGAGCAACATTTTATTTTTAGACATTGAAACAGCCTCGGCTACTGAATCCTTTGCCGAACTCGACCCGAGATTGCAACCCGAATGGATCCGAAAAGAGCGGCTCATCCGTAGAGAAAGTGTCCTAGAACCCGGGGAACTTTTCTTTGACCGTGCAGGTATTCATGCTGAATTTGGCAAGGTCATCTGCGTCGGAGTAGGTTATTTCCAAGCCAAAAAGAAAGAGAAAAAGCACCTCTTCCGATCGAAAGTTTTTGCTCAGGAAGAGGAAAAGGAAACTCTTTTGGAGTTAAAAACCTTATTGGAGAAGAAAAAGTGGATCCTCTGTGCACACAATGGCAAGGAGTTTGACTTTCCTTACCTCTGTCGCCGCATGCTGATACAGGGCATCTCCTTACCCGAGCCCCTGCAGTTGGCTGGAAAAAAACCCTGGGAAATCCGGCACCTGGACACCATGGAACTCTGGCGATTTGGGGATTTCAAGCATTACACCCGTTTGGAACTCTTGGCGGCAGCATTCGGAATTCCAAGTTCCAAAGAAGGCATGGATGGGAGCGAAGTGAACCCCACCTATTACCGAGAAAAAGACCTTGAAAAAATCAAATCTTACTGCCTTCGAGATGTGGAAGTGACCGCACAGATCTACCTGGCCATGAACCCACAAGCGGAACCCGCTGACATCGATATCGAATACCCTGAATCCTGACAAAAAGATCAGCTCTTCAAGTTTTCAGGACAAACAAAACTTTATAACTTAGAACAAACAACGCCCTCATGGGAAGAAAACCCGATCGAAAACATTCCAAAAAAAGCCATTCAAACCCGAAAGGGAATACTGATAGTGCATCTTTAGCACGCAAACTTCTTCAATTTTTAGATGCAAACTTTGGCCAAGAATTCAATGCCAAGCAACTCATCAAGCGATTAGAAATTCGCGATTCCTTAAACAAGGGCGGCGTGGAGCCTGTCCTTTACCAACTTGTCGCTGACGGGAAAATCTCCCGAAGCCCACGCAACTTTTTTTCTTCAACTCGTGACCCGGAATACATTACGGGCACGGTAGATTTCGTCAATCCCCGATTTGCCTTTATCATTCCTGACCAAGCCGATGCGGTGGAAGGCGATATTTTAGTAAAAGATGCCGACCTCAAGCATGCGCTAGATGGAGACAAGGTTCGCGTAATGGTATTCCCAGTCAAAGGAAAGACCGGTAGAACTGAAGGTCGCGTATTGGAAATCGTCGAGCGAAACCGAGATGAATTTGTGGGAAGAGTAGAAATCTCCCCTCGCTTTGCCTTTGTAGTGCCAGACTTTAAGAAAATGCACAAAGACATCTTTGTGCACCGTGGCGAATTATTGGGTGCTCAACACAACGAAAAGGTAATCGTCAAATTGACCGAATGGCGCGAGGATGATAAAAACCCTACCGGAAAAGTAATCCGCGTGCTCGGCAAAGCGGGACTGCATGAGGTGGAAATTCATTCCATCATGGCGGAATTTGGGCTTCCTTTCGAGTACGAGAAAGAAGCCGATGCCGAAGCCAATGCCATTCCGGAACAGATTTCTTCGAAAGAGATTAAGTCTCGAAAAGATTTTCGAGAGGTATTGACCTTCACCATTGACCCGGCAGATGCCAAAGACTTTGACGATGCGATTTCGTACCGCAAGCTGGAAAATGGCAACCACGAAATCGGGGTACATATCGCCGATGTGACGCATTACGTGAAGCCCAAAACTGCCTTAGAAAAAGAAGCCTACAACCGGGCAACTTCAGTGTACCTGGTCGACCGAACCATCCCCATGCTGCCCGAGCGCTTGAGCAACGGACTTTGTTCCTTGCGTCCACACGAGGACAAACTCACCTTTGCCTGCGTATTTGAAGTTGATCCTCAAGCCAAAGTAGTGAACCATTGGATCGGCCGAACGATCATCCACTCCGACCGGCGCTTTGCCTACGAAGAAGCCCAGGAATGCATCGATACCCAATCGGGGGATTACTTCCAGGAGCTCACCCTACTGAACAATCTCGCCAAAAAAGTGCGAAAGCAGCGCTTTGAACAGGGTGCTGTCAATTTTGAAACGGTGGAAGTGAAGTTTAAGCTCGATGAAAAAGGCACACCGCTGGGCCTATTTGTAAAGGAGCGGAAAGACATTCACAAGCTCATCGAAGAGTTTATGCTACTGGCCAACAAGTATGTGGCCGAATTCATTTACCGCAAAAATCAGGGCATGGATACCTTTGTGTACCGAACCCACGATAGCCCAGATTTGGATCGATTGGAGACCTTCTCTGGCTTTGCGAAACGATTTGGGCATCAAATGGACACCACCCAGCCCCAAAAAATATCCGCTGCGCTCAACAAATTGATGGATGAGATTCAGGGCAAGCCCGAGCAGAATGTCTTGGAGCAATTGGCCATTCGAAGCATGGCCAAGGCCAAGTACACCACCGAGCCCAAGGGGCATTTTGGACTTGCTTTTGCACACTACACCCACTTTACTTCGCCCATCCGAAGGTATCCTGACATGATGGTGCATCGCTTGCTTGAGCACTACCTCGAGGGAGGCAAATCTCCGGAAGCGAATTCCTGGGAACAAAAATGCCTCCACTCCTCCGAACGGGAAAAGCGAGCGGCAGATGCAGAGCGCGCTTCCATCAAGTACAAGCAAGTGGAGTTCATGTCTTTGGCAGAGGATCGAGATTACGAAGGCATTGTGAGTGGGGTGACCGAGTGGGGCGTATTTGTTGAAATCACCGAAACCAAGTGTGAAGGCATGATTCGTGTTCAAGATATGAACGACGATTACTACGATTTTGACGAACGCAACATGCGCTTGATTGGATCGAAAACAAAAAAAATGATCACTTTAGGAGACAAAGTACTGGTTCGCGTAGTTAATACAGATATCGACCGAAGAACCATCGATTTGGAATTTGCAGACCATGACAGAAAAAAATCTCGTCCACGAGCTTTTAACTAAGTTAGAAGAACATATTGGCAGCCACTCGTTTGGCGCGTCGCCCGCAGAATTGTACGATCCCATCACCTACATCATGAGCTTGGGTGGGAAGCGCATTCGGCCCCTACTCTCGCTGCTGGCTTATGGCATGTATGGCAAAAATCCGGAGGAGATTCTGAGTCAATCCGCAGCAATCGAAGTATTTCACAACTTCACCTTGATGCACGACGACATCATGGATCAGGCACCCCTTCGAAGAGGGAAGCCTACCGTCCATGAAAAATGGAATGCCAACATTGCCATTCTCTCCGGAGATGTCATGCTGGTACGTGCCTATGACCTACTGCTTCCTACACCAACGGCACTTTTGCCTGAGGTCATTCGACTTTTCAATAAAACGGCTGCTGAAGTATGCGAAGGACAGCAGTTGGACATGAATTTTGAAGGCTATGAAACGGTATCGGAAGAAGCATACATTGAAATGATTCGCTTGAAAACTGCCGTACTTCTAGGGCTTGCCCTTCAACTCGGAGCACTTTTAGCGGGAGCTTCCAAAGAGGATTTAGCTAGAATCTATGCATTTGGAGTCAATATTGGGGTAGGCTTCCAACTCCAAGATGACTTATTGGATGTCTATGCTGACCAAGCTAAGTTTGGCAAGCAGGTGGGTGGCGATATCATTTCCAACAAGAAAACCTTCCTCCTAATCAAAGCATTGGAACTTGCCAAGGGCAAGGAAAAAGAGGAGTTGCACTACTGGTTAGGTCTCAGTCAATTTGACAAAGGAGAAAAAGTAGCTGCCGTCAAAGGCATCTACGAGCAGCTGGGCATTCGCTCCTTGACGGAAAAGAAGATGCAGTCCAATTTTGAAAAAGGATTTCAACAATTGGAAGCCCTGCAGATCAAAGACAGCGCCTATTATGAGGCACTACTTGGGGTCACGCAAGAGCTCATGCATCGCGAAAAGTAGGAGACCATGGGTTTTTCTCTGACCACCCTCCTTATCGGAGTGACGGCATTAAGTAGCATTCTTGCCTTAAATCGTCCTTCCTTATTGGATCGCTGGATGTTTATTCCCTACCGAATCAAACAACGAAACCAGTGGGATCGATTTATCCTTTCCGGATTTATCCATAAGGATTACATGCACCTCTTGTTCAACATGTTTACCTTCTACTTTTTTGGTGGCGTGGTAGAGCGCTTCTTTAAGTTTCAATTTGGACTAGAGTTGGGCGGATTGATCTTTCTTGGGTTTTACCTTGTCGCCATAGTGCTTGCAGATATTCCTACCTACCTCAAAGAGCAGGGCAATAGCTATTACAGAGCCCTTGGCGCTTCGGGAGGCACCTCTGCCACCGTATTTGCCAGCATCATCCTGATGCCCCTGTCGGACATCTGTCTTTTTGGATTGCTCTGCCTCCCTGGTTTCTTATTGGGTGGATTTTTTCTGATCTATTCTTTTGTCAAAGGGCGGCAAGGGCAGGACAACATCAATCACGATGCCCACCTCTATGGAGCCATTTTTGGGATAGTCTGTATCCTTTTACTTTCTCCGGGTAGTGCTGCCCAATTTTTGGAGCAAATCCAATCGTATAGACCTTTCTAAAAAAAATGGCCCCGAAGGTACGGGGCCATTTGCTTATTTTTTCTTTTCCAACTTCGTTTTCATCTCCTCGATATTCAGGACTCGGGAGATTTGTTCCCGCTCCAGCTTTCGGAAGCGTGCGAGCTGCACATCGATTTGTTCCGTAAGTTCCTTGCGTACTTCCTCAGAAGAATCTGTAGGTCGGTAATCTCCACTTCCCACCACACTCGTCAAGTGGGCCAACTTGTTGTTGAGTCGAATAGGGAAGTTGAGTGGATCCTGACCGCTTCGGTTTTGCGTCTGGTATAAGGTCTCCTCGATGGCCTGCATTTCCGATTTGATTTGGTCAAGATTTTCCGGCTTGGTCGTGAGCGAGTCCAATTCAGTGCGGTACACACGAATCAACTTGATCGCCTGATGCGTTTCAGTAAGTTTGTCACGCACAGCCAACAAGTAGTTGTACTGCGCCTCCAAGTCCTCCTGTGTGGATTCGTAGCGTGGATCCGCCAGCACCTTGAAGGATTGTTCTTGGGATTGACCATCTACGGTCATTCTAACTTTATAGGTACCAGGTACCACCTTAGGTCCTCTCAGGCTAGCTGCCCATAAGATCATTCCATTGAATCCTTCTGCATTTTCGGCACGTAGATTCCAGTTAAATTCACCAGACCCAGGCTTAACCTTCAGGGTGTCACCGTTGACACCTTTTGTAGAGAACCAGCGGATCAATTGATTTTTATCATTGAAGAATTCAATTTTTACTTCGCCGGCAGGTTTTTCCTTAAGGAAGTAATACACCAAGACTCCTCCTGGTCGGTTGGTTCCATCGGTCAAACTCTTGCGTCTCATCCCGTCGATGCGGTACGAATCTTGAGGCTTATAGAGATGGAATGCTTTGCTTTCCATGCCCGCTTCCGCTTGGTGTAGTACGGTAAGGTCATCGATGATCCAAAAAGATCTGCCTTGCGTAGCTGCGATGAGGTTGTTCTCTTTGATCGCCAAATCCGTAATCGGCACAATTGGCAAATTCAACTGCAAAGAATGCCAGCTTGCTCCATCATCTTTGGAGTAGTACATGCCTGTTTCGGTACCCGCATAGAGCATGCCTTTTTTGGCTGGATCTGCACGGACTACACGAGTGAAGTGTTCTTCGTTAATTCCTGAAACAATCTTGGTCCAGGTCTTTCCGTAGTCCTTGGTCTTGTAGAGGTAGGGAGCATAGTTGCCCGTTTTGTAGCCTGTTGCTGCAAAATACGCCTCTCCAGCCGCAAAGGGGCTTGCTTCAATGGAGTTGATTTGAAGCCACTCAGGCAGATCTTTGGGAGTGACATTTTGCCAAGTTTTTCCATTATCTGCAGTCACGTGCACCAATCCATCGTCTGAACCTGCCCAGATTACTCCTGGTTTAATGGGAGATTCAGCAGCGGTAAAGATGGTGGCATAATACTCGACCGAGGTATTGTCCTTGGTGATCGGCCCTCCTGAAGGGCCGAGTTTGCTCTTGTCATTTCGAGTCAAATCAGGAGAAAACAACTCCCAGGTTTGACCTTCGTTGGTGGAGCGGTGAAATTGGTTACTGGTGGTATAAAGCAATTTCGGATTGTGAGGGGAGAAGAAAATCGGAAAGTTCCATTGGAATCGGTACTTCATGCCTTCGGCACCATGTCCCATGGGGTTATCTGGCCATACGTTCACGGTTCGTGACGTGCCATTTCGATGGTTTTCACGCGTGAGTAGTCCACCATAAGAACCTCCGTACACGATATCGCTATCTAGAGGATCTGGGGCAATCCAACCCGACTCTCCACCCGCAGTAGGCTCCCAATCCGATTCAGTAATCGCTCCTCCGTCATTGCGGTGACGGATACGAACGGTAGAGTTGTCTTGCTGCGCACCATAGATTCGGTAAGGGAAGCTATTGTCGGTAGTCACTCTATAAAACTGCGAGGTGGGCTGATTCATCATGGTAGACCAATTCTCGCCTCCATCTTCAGAAACTTGAGCGCCGCCGTCATCGGCGATAATCATGCGCTGATTGTTGGCTGGATCAATCCACAAGTCGTGGTGATCACCATGTGGGGCATTGGCTCCTTTGAAGGTTTTACCCCCATCGGTAGATTTATGGTAACTCACATTGAGGACATAGAGAGTCTCCTCATTTTGGGTATCGGCATAGATTCGGGAATAGTACCAGGCACGCTGGCGAAGGTTTCGATCTTCGTTGACCAGGTCCCAAGTTTTGCCAGCATCTTTGGAAGTATATACTCCTCCTTTGTCGTTTTCGATGATGGCATACAAGCGGTTGGAATTTTTAGGAGACACGGCAATTCCCATGATTCCAAGTACTCCTTTCGGGAAGGTTTCCTTAGAAGAAAGTTCCTCCCAAGTTTTGCCTCCATTGGAAGATTTAAACATTTTTGAGCCTGGTCCCCCACTTTCCAAACTGTAGGGAGTCCGTTGCAGTTGCCAAGTGGTGGCATACAATACCTCTGGATTGTTTGGATCCAACACCAAATCTACTGCACCGGAGAGTTGATCCACGAAAAGAACTTGTTCCCAGGTTTTGCCTCCATCGGTAGTTTTGTATACGCCACGGGTGGCATCTGGCTTAAAAATATCTCCCAGAACAGCAGCATACACTACATTCGGATTGCTGGGGTGGATTCGAAGTCGAGAAACAAAGCGGCTTTTATCCAAACCTGCACGTGCCCAGGTTTTACCAGCATCGGCACTCTTCCATATTCCATAGCCAAAGGAAACATTGCCGCGGACGGTTTTTTCACCACCACCAGCATAGACTACAGCGGTATCACTTTCTGATACAGCCACTGCACCCATGGATCCTCCAAAAAATCCATCTGAAACAGATTTCCAGGTTTGGCCTGCATTGCTCGTTTTCCAGATGCCACCTCCAGTGGAGGCGAAGTAATAGGACTTGTCATTTCCTTTGACGCCTGTGACTGCATCGGCTCTGCCGCCTCTAAACGGACCAATTAGGCGCCATTGTACCGCATCATAGACTTTGGGATCTGGAATTTGCTGCCCAATCGTGGGAAGACTTAGGAGGAGCAGCAGCAAAAGTGCGCCGCCACTGCGAAGAAAAGTTTGAAAGGAGATCATGGTGGGTTGAATTAATATCTTGTTTTAAGGTAGGTGAAAAGTTGGAAAAGGAAGTAAAAAAATTGATTAAAGGCAAAAAGATGGGCTAAGGGCAAAAAAAAACCTCTTCCGAGGAAGAGGTTTAAAGAATTAGGGATGGAAAATTAATCCTGAGCAGGAACTATGCTCACGTAGGATCTGCCATCAAATCTTTTCTTGAAAGCTACTACACCGTTGGTCAATGCGAATAGCGTGTGGTCTTTACCTACCCCAACGTTCAAGCCTGGGTGGTGTTTTGTACCTCTTTGTCTTACTAGGATGTTCCCTGCGATAACTACTTCACCGCCGAACTTCTTCACACCCAATCTTTTGGAATGTGACTCACGACCGTTCTTGGAACTACCTACACCTTTTTTGTGTGCCATGGTTTTATTCGTTTATGATTTCTTTGGAAAGAAAATCTTATAAAGTGATAGATTCGATCATTACTTTGGTGAAGTCCTGTCTGTGACCATTCTTCTTCTTGTAGCCCTTGCGGCGCTTCTTTTTGAAGACAATCACCTTGTCACCTTTTACATGACCCAGAATTTTTCCGGATACCTTAGCTCCTGCGAGTAGCGGAGCGCCTACAGACACAGCGCCATTGGCTTCTGCCAACAAGACCTGGTCAAATTCCACGGAAGCGCCAGCTTCGCCTGCCAATTTAGGGGCATAGACGAACTGATCTTTTGTTACTTTGAACTGCTTTCCTGCGATGTTAACAATTGCGTACATGTTCTTGATTTATCGAAATCGGAGTGCAAATATAGGAATTGAAATGAAACTAAAAAAACTTTATCCAAAAATGATAAAAGATTACCAGCGGTTTTTAGTAGATAAATTGTTAGGGTCTAAATGGGTTCTTTCTGAGACAAATTTTGCAAAAGGCTGAAATTCAATGAAAGGGCAATGTAGATTTACAACTTGTTGTTTTTCAGTTTTTTACAAATTTTTTGAATTCATTATTTTTGTTGACTATCGTTCAAAACTGGAGTCAGTACCCCCACCCAAAAACTTTTTTTAACAATTTTCAAATTATTCAATCGGGTCAAATTGCGGAATTTGATTGATTTTTTACTTAATACAATTGATTTTATTTACTTGATATATAATTAGTTAGACTATTTTTGACTTACGGTCATTTGTCCTTTTTTTGCCCTATTTCCGACTTTTTTATTCCCTTTTTGATCCTCATATTTGTTGACAAGCTGTTCTGAAAAGACAGCTTTTTCCTTCAGAGGAAACGCCAAAGGCTTATTATTTAGCCAAAAATACCCAATCCTACGATTACAACCACTAGAGAGCGATGCAGCACGAGCCGATTTTACAAGAAAACAGTAACCGATTTGTCCTATTTCCAATTCAGCATGCCGACATCTGGCAATACTATAAGAAAGCGGAAGCAAGTTTTTGGACAGCGGAAGAAATTGACCTGAGTCAAGATCTGACCGATTGGAAGAATCTAAATGATGGTGAAAGACATTTTATTTCCCACATCCTTGCCTTTTTTGCTGCCTCTGATGGAATTGTAAACGAAAACCTTGCCGAGCACTTCGTCGCTGAAGTACAGTATACGGAGGCCAAGTTTTTTTACGGTTTCCAGATCGCAATGGAAAACATCCATTCGGAAACTTACTCCTTACTCATCGATACCTATATCAAAGACAGTGGGGAGCGTGATCGCCTACTCAATGCCATCGAGCACATCGACTGCGTGAAGAAAAAAGCAGATTGGGCTTTGCGTTGGATTGACAATGGCAGCTTCCAGGAGCGTTTGATCGCCTTTGCCGCTGTGGAAGGAATTTTCTTCTCCGGCTCTTTCTGCTCTATCTTTTGGTTGAAGAAAAGAGGATTGATGCCTGGACTTACTTTCTCCAATGAATTGATTTCTAGGGACGAAGGGTTGCACTGCGATTTTGCTTGCCATCTCTACACCAAGCACGTCAACAACCAACTTCCAAAAGATACCGTTCGCGAAATCATCATGGATGCTGTGGCGATCGAAAAAGAATTTGTCACTGACGCTTTGCCAGTACGACTCATTGGAATGAATGCAGATTTGATGTGTCAATACATTGAGTTTGTAGCAGACCGACTGCTTATGGAGCTTGGCTGTGAGAAGGAATGGAACAGCAGCAATCCATTCGATTTCATGGACATGATTTCTTTGCAAGGCAAAACCAACTTCTTCGAAAAACGAGTAGGAGACTACCAGAAAGCCGGGGTGATGAAATCCACAGAGCCTGCTGAAAGTTCTGCTCGATTCTCTATCGAAGAAGACTTCTAAACGAATTTGCTTATTCAAAAATACCTAATTAAACCACCCCTTTAAAAAATCGCCTGAGTATGTTAGTAATTAAAAGAGACGGAAGAAGAGAATCCGTACGATTCGACAAGATCACTGCAAGGATAGAGAACCTTTGCTATGAGCTAGACCCTAAATTCATTCAACCCATAGAAGTTGCCAAGAAGGTGATTGATGGATTGTATGATGGAGTAACCACTTCCGAACTCGATAACCTTGCCGCAGAAGTCTGTGCCTCACTCACTGTGAGACACCCTGACTATGCAATTTTGGCGGCACGTATTGCCATCTCCAACCTACACAAAACTACAAGCCAGTCTTTTTCCAATACCATGAAAAGGCTGTATACCTACATCAACCCAAAAACTGGGGAGAATGCTCAATTGTTGGACACAGAGGTATACGGAATTATCAAGCAACACGCTGCAAAACTCGATGAGGCGATCGATTACAAGCGCGATTTCAGTTACGACTATTTTGGATACAAAACCTTGGAGAAAAGTTACCTCATCCGTTTGGATGGTAAGGTAGTCGAACGACCTCAGCACATGCTGATGCGGGTGGCAGTAGGTATTCACAGAGACGATTTGGATGCAGCAATTGAAACGTACAACCTACTTTCCGAAAAGTGGTTTACACATGCTACTCCTACCCTTTTCAATGCAGGAACTCCCAAACCACAGCTTTCTTCCTGCTTCCTTTTGACCATGAAGGACGATAGCATCGATGGGATCTACGATACCTTGAAGTCTTGTGCTAAAATCTCTCAATCTGCTGGCGGAATTGGTCTATCGATCCATAACGTCCGCGCTAAGGGATCCTACATCAAAGGAACCAATGGGGTGTCCAATGGCATCGTTCCGATGCTTCGAAACTTTGACATGACTGCACGCTACGTAGATCAGGGTGGTGGAAAGCGTAAGGGAAGTTTTGCCATCTACTTGGAACCTTGGCATGCAGATATCAAGGACTTCCTTGAACTGAGAAGAAACCATGGTAAGGAAGAAATGCGTGCGAGAGACCTTTTCTATGCACTATGGATTCCTGACTTATTCATGAAGCGTGTAGAAAATAACGAGGAATGGTCACTCTTCTGCCCGAACGAAGCTCCAGGACTTGCTGATTGCCATGGAGAAGAATTCGAGCGTTTGTATGAGAAATACGAAAAAGAAGGCAGAGCAAGAGAAACCATCAAAGCACAAGAACTTTGGTTTGAAGTATTGGAATCTCAGATCGAAACCGGTACCCCATACATGCTCTACAAGGATGCTGCAAACGGCAAATCCAACCAGCAGAACTTGGGCACAATCAAGTCTTCCAACCTCTGCACCGAGATCATCGAGTACACTGCCCCTGATGAGGTAGCCGTATGTAACTTGGCTTCCATTGCCCTTCCAAAATTTGTGGTGGCTGGAGAAGATGGCGTACTTCGATTTGATCACCAAAAGTTGTATGAGATCACCAAGGTGGCAACTCGCAACCTAAACAAAGTGATTGACATCAACTACTATCCAGTAGAAGAAGCGAGAAAGTCTAACTTCAGGCACCGACCTATTGGCTTGGGTATTCAAGGCCTAGCAGATGCCTTCATTCTACTCAGAATGCCTTTCGATTCGATTGAAGCAAAGGGCTTAAACGAGGATATTTTTGAGACGATCTACTTTGCAGCAGTAGAAACTTCCATGGAACTAGCCAAAATCAATGGCACCTACGAAACCTACGAGGGATCTCCTGCATCTAAAGGTGTCCTACAGTTTGACATGTGGGGAGTAACTCCTAAATCTGGACGTTACGATTGGGATTCATTGAAAGAAAAAGTGAAAAAGTTCGGCATGAGAAACTCCCTATTGGTTGCTCCAATGCCGACCGCTTCTACTTCTCAGATCTTGGGTAATAATGAGTGCTTTGAGCCTTACACCTCCAATATTTATACAAGAAGAACCCTCTCCGGAGAATTTATTGTAGTGAACAAGCACTTAATGAAGGATTTGATCGAGCTAGGCTTGTGGAATGACACCATGCGAAATCGACTCATTTCCACCAACGGATCTGTACAAACTGTTCCTGGAATTCCTCAAAACATCAAAGACCTTTACAAAACAGTTTGGGAGATTTCTCAAAAAATCATCATTGAAATGGCTGCAGATCGCGGCGCTTACATCTGCCAGTCTCAAAGCATGAATATCTTCATGCAAGATCCAAATTTTGGAAAGTTGACCTCCATGCACTTCTACGCTTGGAAGAAAGGGTTGAAAACAGGCATGTACTACCTTCGTTCGCAGGCCGCTACTTCAGCCATCAAGTTTACTTTGGATAAGTCTCAGTTGGAGCAGCCAAAAATGGAAAAGGCAAATGAAACGGAGACCATTAAAACACAAAAGCAAGATGCCATTGCCTGCTCCTTGGATGATCCAGAGGGCTGTGAAATGTGCGGAAGCTAAATCGATATTCTAGAGTTCATTAATGAATAAAGGCGTTTGAAAGTATCAAACGCTTTTTTTTAACCCTCTTCACAACCGATGACAAAAGAAACGCTACTGGAAAGACTCCAACGCTTAACGCTCCAATCTGAAGCTAAGTTTGGGCTAATGACGCCACAACACATGGTGGAACATTTGATATTAACGCTGAAAATGTCTGCAGGAAGAATCCCAATCCCTGAAATCGTACCAAATGAAAAACAGTTGGCTCAAAAACAAGCCTTACTATTTACAGACATCCCTTTTCCACAAGGAATTAAGGCGCCAGGACTTCCTGACACCTTACTCGACCTTCGCTTTGCAGATCTAACTGCTGCTAAAGCAGAACTTATTAAAAGTTGGGAGGCTTATCAACTGCTGTTCCAAGAAAATCCAACAAAGCAAACGCCTCACCCACGCTTCGGATTACTCAACTTTGAGGAGTGGGAACGGTTTCATGCCAAGCATATAGATCACCACCTGAGCCAATTTGGCTGTTAATTCGAGTCAATTTTCTTCCTTGGAGGGCTCTATGGAGGACACCCCACCTGAAACCATAAACTTCATAATGTCCGAGTTTTTGACGCCTGGTAGTGGGGTGATTTTTTCTTTTTTTACGAGAAATACATTCCCAGACACGTTGTAACTGTGAGGGAAATAAACTGCCACCAAGCCTGGCGCTCCGATGGAAGACATCTCCTCTTGGGTGACAAAGCCAAGCCGATGAAGGCTTGCTGATACCTCGACGAGAACTGGTGCATTAAACTTCTTTTTTTCACCTACAAAAGCTCCCATCAAATCCTTGATTGAGGTGTATAGCAAGTTCACAAATGGGATTTTAAAAATTCCACGTTCAAACCAATCAAAAAACGGCTTAGTAAAGAATAGGCTAGCCAAATAGCCCACCACCGTAATTAAGGCCAACACCATCAAAATACCTATTCCAGGGATAGGCACAGGTATCAAATTATCCAGAAACAGAAAAAGCTCGTAAATAATGTATCCGGTGATGGCCACGGGAGTGAGGAATAACAAGCCCCTAAAGAAATATGCAACTAATTTTCGATAGGTAAATGACATGAATTTGGGGTTTGTGCTAAATTAAACGAACACTAAAGTCAACTAGTTTTTCAATCAATAAGTTTGATTTTCACACTCCGGTAATAAATCACACTTTCAGGATCATGGGCCTGAAGAGCAATAGTTCCGTGGTCAAATCGCTTTGGTCCAAAAGGAGAAGTTCGTTTCGTATCCGCAGACTCCTTGTATTCCATGACCACTTTCCCGTTGAGGGCTACAGAAATCTGGTCTCCTTTTACGATCACATGATAGGTATACCATTCCCCATCCTTGACATGTACCTCAGACACATCTTGGACCGCATAGAGACTTCCAGATTTCCTCCAATCCGAGTGACTTTGGTTTACCTGAACTTCGTAGCCCTTTTCGGGCCAACCCGTCTCCTGATACCCCGTGTGAATGAAGATTCCCGAATTGGCTTTCGGGAGCGTCTTCACTTCTACTAGCAGTTCAAAATTTTTGAAGTCAGCATTCCCTACTTTACCTACATAAAAAGCATGTGCCCTTGGTCCTGATACTTTCAGCAGCTTGTCTTCGATCGAAAAGGAAGCTGGATTTTCAGAAATTCTCCAACCTTCTAGATTCACCCCAGAAAATAACTCAATCCAGGAATCGTTTTGAGCCATACTAGCGGAATGGAAAAAAAAGAGGAGTAATAAGGTACAAATGGATTTCATAGGCTAAGGAGAAAAGGGGAACGTAATCAATATAAACAATATTTCTAGGCATAAAAAAAGACCCTGAAGTTTTTTCAGGGTCTTGATTTTATGACATGAGCAAATTACAGGTCAATTCCCATAAAGGACATAAAGGCAATACCCATCAAACCAGTAAGGAGCATGGTAATTCCCAATCCCTTCAATCCATTAGGAACCATGGAATACTTCAGACGCTCACGGATAGCTGCTAGTAAAACGATGGCCAACATAAAGCCAAAACCAGATCCAAAGCCATATACAGCAGACTCTGCAAGCGTATAATCACGCTGAGCCATAAAGAGACAGCCACCTAAAATTGCACAGTTTACCGCGATCAAAGGAAGGAAAATACCCAACTGACCATACAAGGCAGGAGAGAACTTTTCAACCACCATTTCTACCAATTGCACAATACCTGCAATGATGGCGATAAACATAATGAATCTTAGGAAGGACAAATCAATGGTAGCCATGCTCGCCGAAATCCAGGTCAATGCACCCTCTTTTAATACAAACTCATTCAAAATCCAGTTGAAGGGAACTGTTACTCCCAACACGAATACTACAGCAGCCCCAAGACCAACAGCAGTACTTACTTTTTTGGAAACGGCAAGAAAAGAGCACATTCCCAAGAAGTAGGCGAAAATCATGTTGTCGATAAAAATCGACCGAATACCTAAGCTGAATAATTCCATTGTTCTGTGTCTTAATTAATGTTCTACATAGCCTGTTTTGGTACGCTGTACCCAAACAATCAGTCCTAAAATAATAAATGCTCCTACCGGAGTTACCATCAATCCATTGGTCGCCAATTTAAAATCTGGCCCAAATAGACTGGAAACATAATCGAATACAGGAATTCCAAATACAGAACCAGAACCCCATAGTTCACGGAAGAAGGCAACCGTCAAGATGATCCAAGAATATCCTAAAGCGGATCCAAATCCATCCAACATGGAATCATAAGGCTTGTTACCCATGGCAAATGCCTCTAGACGACCCATAACGATACAGTTGGTGATAATCAAACCAATAAACACCGATAGTTCCTTGTACATATCGTATGCGAAAGCTTTCAATACCTCACTCACCAAGGTTACCAGCGTGGCTACCACCGCCAATTGTACAATAATTCGTACACGGGCAGGAATGGTATTTCGCATCAACGAAATTACAAAATTGGATAGGGCAACTACAAAGATTACCGAAATGGCCATAACCAAGGTCGGCTTCATCTGAGTGGTCACCGCCAAGGCAGAGCAAATCCCCAATACCTGAACGGTAATCGGGTTATCGTCAATTAAAGGGTCAGTAATTAGTTTTTTTCTGCGTTTTGAGAAAATTGCCTCAGCTGGTTTAGCAGTTACTTCCTTTTCTAATGTTTCCGTACTCATAAGGATATTAGTTGAATGAGTTAATATTAAAGAGCAGCAACTGCTGCCTTTGGAGTTGACTTGGCTTTGATGTACCCTTCATAGTGGCCCATGTATGCTTTTAGCATATTGTTGACACCATTTCCAGTAATGGTAGCGCCAGACATTCCATCCACCTTGTGCGCATCAGAAGCATAATCTTTACCTTCTCCTTTTTGCATCATCACGGTAATCAAGGCACCCGATTCATCAAATATTTTCTTTCCTACATACCGCTCTTGAACTTTCGCTTCCGTGATTCGTGCGCCAAGACCTGGGGTCTCTGCAGCATGTGCTAAAGTAATACCTCCGATCGTATTCATGTCTGTATCCAAGGCAAGGTATCCCCAAATGGCATCCCATAGCCCTGCACCATACATCGGGAAGATGTAAGATTCAACGGCTTCTGGATTTCCTTCTGCGTGGAAAATAAATACCGGGTAGGCACGCTCTTCCGCTGGCTTTTTGTAGTCCTTCGCAATTTCAACTTTCTCTGCAGTCACTCCTTCTTGGGTAATTTCTTTTCCGGTGATGTCGACCACTGTAGAAGAAATTCGAGAAGAGTAGAACGCATTTACTTCTTCAGGGGTCATGGCAGCAATTTCTTCTGCAGAAATTACAGCCCCTAAAATTTGCTTTTTCTTGTCCAAAGCGATGGCTTCTTGCTGCCAAGGACCAAGTACTTGTGCTGATCCCGAGAGTAATAACCCCAGGATAATGGTCAACACAGCAGAATAGACGATGATGTAAGTATTAGACTGTTGCACGTTGTAACCTCCTTGTTTTATTTGCCTTAACTACATAGTGATCGATCAAAGGAGCAACCACATTCATGAAAAGAACTGCTAGCATGATGCCTTCAGGGTATGCAGGGTTGGTCACACGAATGATTACCGTAAACACCCCAATTAAAATTCCATAAATCCACTTCCCTAATTCGGTCTGCGCGGCAGATACTGGGTCAGTAGCCATAAAGACCACCCCAAATGCCAAACCTCCCATTACCAAATGGTACTCTGCCGGCATGGCCATGTATTCGTTCACAGCCAACGCATTCATCACTAAGCCCATGACATAGGCACCACTAAATCCACCTACGATGATTTTCCAACTCGCTACGCCTGTAGCCACTAGAATGACAGCGCCAATCAAGGCCATCAAAGTAGATGTCTCACCGATGGAACCAGGAATCCAACCCATAAACATGCTCATGAAGCTGTAATCCGCTCCAAGCGCAGCATTGTGCGCAGACAAAGCCTCCACTACAGGAGTGCCATCAATGCTCGAATTGTAAGCCACGCCAAGCGCAGTAGCACCAGAAAAGCCGTCCACCGCAGTTTTGTCTCCAAGGTAAGTCCATACCTGATCTCCTGAGATTTGAGCAGGGTAGGCGAAGTATAGGAAAGCACGTGCCGTCATTGCCACATTGAGAATGTTCATTCCCGTACCGCCAAACACTTCTTTCCCAATTACCACTGCAAAAATGGTAGCCAAAGCCACTTGCCATAGCGGAATAAAAGGAGGCATAACCAAGGCAATCAACATCCCGGTCACCAAATACCCCTCAGAAATGGGGTGATTACGGATCACACAGAAAGTAAATTCAGTAGCCAAACCAACTGCATAAGAAACAATCAAAATGGGCAACACAGAAAGTGCTCCAAAAATGGCCTTATCTAGAAAAGTTCCTTCTGCACCAGTTGCAATGAAATGCTGGTGTCCAATATTTAGAATTCCGAAAAGCAAAGCCGGAATCATGGCAATTACTACCGTGATCATTACTCGCTTCAAGTCTGTGGCATCTTTGATTTGCGCTCCTTTGGACTTGGTAATCAAGTCAGGTGCAAAAGCAATTGTCCGGTGCCCTTCATAGAGGGTATGGAATTTTTCCCACTTGCCGCCCTTTTCAAAGTTTGGCTTCATTCCATCGAAGAGATTTTGTAATAACTTCATAGCTTAATTATACATTAACAATTCAATCCCGTGGCGAACCAGTTCTTGTAGGTCATTTTTCGATGGATCTACAAATTCACACAGCGCCACATCTTCTTCAATCACTTCATACAAGCCCAATTCCTCCATTTCATCAAAGTCCTCCGTTACGATGGCTTTGAATAAATAGGTGGGCAAAATATCCATCGGCATAACTTTCTCAAAAACGCCAGAAACTACAAATGGACGCTCTTCACCGTGGGTATTCGTATCCACTTTGAATTCTCCACCTTTGAGGAAGGAAAACATCCCTATTGCTTTATGGAAACTCAATTTGGATGCACTTGGCTTCAACCAGCCCAAGAACTCCTCGTATTTTCCTTCAGGAATTACCGTAACTTGATTGTGGTAAAAACCTAAGTATCCGTCTTTTTCAATTTTTTCTCCCGTCAACACATTGCCTGAGATGATTCGTAGGGTCTCAGGCTGCGCAATTCCGCCTAAGAAGGTACTCACATTGGCTCCTGTGTAGGTTTTCACATAGCCTTTTTGACTCATTTCAGACCCGGTCAAGGCAATTACCTTGGAAGCATCATAAATGCCTTCCAACACAAATTTCCCGATTTGAGCCACCCCATAAGGAGAAACAGTCCATGCAACATCCCCTTTGTTGATTGGGTCGAGGTGATGGATTTGTATTCCCACATTTCCTGCAGGGTGTGGGCCGGAAAATTGGTTGATTTGTGCATTTTTAACACCAGAAAAGAGGGAAGGTACTGGCTTAGCGCCATCCACATTTAAGTGAACCTTTCCTGTAGTCAATTTGGCTAGCGCATCAATCCCCGCTTGGAAGTAGCGCTCTTCTCCTTGAAGAAGGAAAGGCACTTCTGAGGCTAGGGGATGCGTATCAAATCCAGAAACAAAGATAGCCTTCGGAGAATCTGCTGGATTAGCAACAATCCCAAAAGGACGCTGAATGATGTTTGGCCAAACCCCTGACGCGGCAAGTTTTCCTGCCAATGTGGCTCGATCTTGTCCTAAATCTAAGGCTCCTACTTTCTCATGCGTCACCGAACTGTCCGCAAGAATTTTGATTTCCAATAGCTTTCTCTTTTCGCCACGCTTGATCTCAACTACCTCCCCAGAAACAGGAGAAGCATAGATGACTTGATCCATGGCTTTGTCTAAGAGAATTGGAGTACCTGCTTTCACAGTATCTCCCTCGTTCACGAGCACTTTGGGACGCTGAATCCCCGGAAAATCCGTGGGTTTAATGGCAAAAGTGGTCGACGCAGGCACTTGGATCAACTCCAGAGGAGCCTTACCCACCAGCTTCAGGTCAAACCCTTTTTTAAGCTTCACTATTTTTGACATATCTGTTTGGAACTATGAGCCTTGAAAAACGCCACAAATCTAAGGAAAAACCTTTTGAAATGGAGCTTAAGTCACATTAATTGTTGGAACTTTTAATTATGGGGAAGTAGGTATCTCAGCAGTCATTACGGCTGAAGAATCTGCTCAGAAATTCCGCTCACATACGTTTTGACCTGCTCCATCAACCACATCGGCGTGGAGGTAGCCCCGCAAATCCCTACCCGCTCTGCATTCTGAAACCAGTCTAATTCTAATTCTTCCTCATTTTCAATGAAATAACTTCTTGGGTTTTCGGATAGACAGACTTGAAACAAGGCTTTTCCGTTGGAACTTTTCTTTCCTGACACAAACAAAATCACGTCGTTCTCTTGTGCAAAACGTTGCAATTGAGGTTCACGATTCGATACTTGCCGGCAGATGGAATCATTGGAGTTGAAATCAATTTCCGTCACCTCCCCTTTGGTAGCCTTGATTTTTTCTTCAATTTTCTCAGACAAGGCATAGAAGCCTTTGGTACTTTTCGTGGTCTGGCTAAATAAAGTAATCGGACGATTGTAATCGACCTTTTCTAAATCAGCCTCCTCCATTACCACAATCGCTTTTTCCAAAGTCTGTCCGGTCAAACCAATCACTTCCGCATGCCCTTTTTTCCCATAGATGACAATTTGCCCATTTTCACGCTCCATCTTATCAAAAGCATTCTTTACCCGATGTTGAAGTTTGAGTACGACCGGGCAGGACGCATCGATCAATTCGATGTTATTCTCGATGGCCAACTTGTACGTTTCAGGGGGCTCCCCATGCGCACGGATCAATACTTTGCAGTTACTCAATTCCTGAAGTCGCTCCCGATCAATCACCACCAAGCCCTTTTCACTCAGTCGCTTGACTTCCATGTCGTTGTGGACAATGTCTCCAAGACAATATAGGGGTTCTTTATTTTCCATTTCGTCCTCTGCCATCTTGATGGCAAACTCTACTCCGAAACAATACCCTGAATTCTTATCTATGGTAACTTGCATAGGTTCCTTAGTTTATCGTTACTTTTTTGACCAAGTCAAGGATTTGATCCACTTGCTGGGAAAATGTCAAGGTGCTGGTGTCAATTTCTATTGCATCAGCCACCTTAATCAAGGGGCTTTCAGACCTATTCGAATCCACTTGATCCCTATTTTCCAAATTTAATTTAATCTCTTCCAGAGATACTTGCTCTCCTTTTTCTTGAAGTTCAATTTGCCGGCGTCTTGCCCGTGTCTCTACGTCTGCAGTCATGAAAAGTTTTAGTTCTGCATCAGGAAATACCACCGAGCCAATGTCACGCCCATCCATGACTACTCCTTTTTTTTGACCTAACTGCTGTTGCTGTGCCACTAGCTCTGCCCGAATTTCCTTTACTGTGGCTACTTCGCTTACACGTTCAGAAACCCGCATGGTTCGAATTTCTTTTTCTACATTGACCCCATTCAGGTAAGTCTCCTGTTTACCGGTCTCTGGATTGAGTTGAAAAGAAATTTGCAGGCTTCTCAAGCCTATTTCCACATCCTCAGGGCGAAGAGGAGAAAGATTAAGATTTAAAAAATGGAGGGCAGTGGCCCGATACATGGCCCCAGAGTCGATGAAGGTGTATCCAAGTTGTTTGGCTACCTCCTTTGCAGTCGAACTTTTTCCGCATCCCGAATACCCATCTATAGCGATGACAATTTTGTTCATCAAAAAAACCTGTCTTGTTTTACTGCCTAAAATTTGGGCAAATATAGTAGTTTTAGCAGTACTTAATTCCAAATAGCCCCAGATCCTTTTTCCTAAAAAATAAAGGACTGAGGCCACTTCCTTTTGATGCCATGATTCTCCATGCCAACCTGGTTGACCTCCACCAAAGACAGATTTATTCCATAGCCTTAGAAGTACAGGAACAAAAAATTCAGCGCATCCAAAAAATCGCTTCTGACACTAATTTACCCTTTCTGCTCCCAGGTTTTATTGACGCCCACGTGCATGTGGAGTCCTCCATGTTGGTCCCTTCCGAATTCGCTCGTCTAGCAGTGGTTCATGGCACAGTGGCAACTATTTCTGATCCGCATGAAATCGCCAATGTCTGTGGCATGCAAGGGGTAGAATACATGATTGATAACGGCAAACAAGTACCCTTTCACTTTTTCTTTGGAGCCCCTTCTTGTGTACCTGCCACCCCTTTTGAAACCGCCGGAGGAGAGATCTCTGCTGCGGACATTCAAGAATTGATGGCTCGCCCAGAAATCCTGTACCTGGCCGAAATGATGAACTGGCCTGGAACTGTCAACCGTGACCCTGAAGTCATGGAGAAAATTCAGATTGCCCAGCAGCAGGGCAAGCCCATCGACGGGCATGCCCCAGGACTTCGAGGAGAACTCGCGCAAAAATATGTATCTGCAGGCCCAAGTACCGACCACGAATGCTTTACCTACGAGGAAGCCTTGGAGAAAATCAAACTTGGAATGAAAATCTCGATTCGGGAAGGTTCCGCCGCCAAGAACTTTGAGGCCCTGATCGACCTCATCGATGACTATCCCGAGATGCTGCTATTTTGCTCGGACGACAAGCACCCGGACAACCTTGCCTTGAGCCATATCAACGAGCTCGTCCGCCGTGCTGTGGCCAAAGGAAAAGACATTTTTGATGTATTGAGAGCGGCCTGTATCCATCCCATCACCCACTACTCCCTTCCCGTTGGCCAACTACGCGAAGGAGATGGGGCGGATTTTATTTTGGTCAAAGACCTGGAAAATTTTGAGGTCCTAGCCACCTACATTAAGGGACAAAAGGTGGCTGAAAACGGACAATCCCTAATCCCTAGAATTAAAAATGAGGTGATCAATCACTTCAATACCTCCCCCAAAAAACCAGTAGACTTTCAAATCCCATCCCAGAGCAAGCAAGTGCGGGTCATTGAAGCACTGGATGGGCAGTTGATCACCCCTGAGGGAGCAGGGGAAATTACCGTGAAAAATGGACTTGCCGAATCCAACCCAGACCAGGATATCCTGAAAATCACGGTGGTCAATCGCTACCAGGACGCACCTCCTGCCCTCGCATTTATCAAAAACTTTGGATTGAAAAGCGGGGCAATCGCCTCCTCAGTAGGTCATGACTCCCACAACATCCTTGCTGTAGGAGTGGACGATGCCTCTATTTGCAGAGCCGTAAATTTGTTAATTGAGGCCAAGGGTGGGGTATCCGCTGTATGGGAAGATCAGGAAGAGGTCCTTCCACTACCGGTAGGAGGAATCATGTCTCCCAAAGATGGTTACGAAGTAGCGGAAGCCTATACCCGAATCGATCGTATGGCCAAAGAAATGGGTTCTACCCTCAATTCACCCTTCATGACCCTCAGCTTTATGGCTTTGCTGGTGATTCCAGATCTCAAACTCAGCGATAAAGGGCTTTTTGATGGGAAAAAATTTGCATTTACGGAGATTTTCAAAAAAAATTAAAGTATTCAATTATTTTTTTGTAATTTAATTATTTAGTAAGTACGTTTATAAAACCTGCAAGGCCTTACTTTTTCAACTAGCCTTGTTGAATTTTTACTTGTCCTATTCTTTAATTTAATTCTGAAAAAAATGAAAATTTTTAATCATTGCCTTGCTTTTTTTATGCTGTTTTTTGTGGTCGCCTGCCAAAATCCGGAACAGCAGAACCCCTCTAGCTCTAAAAACGAAGAAATCCTCTCGCTCTTTACGGTAAAAGAGACGACCGAAGCCCTGGGGGTATTCGATAAGTTCCAAGCAGAAAAACTGGTCATTGAGACGAGCCCCAATTCGAACCTGTATCGATTAAAGGGGGAATCCATTATCCGTATAAAATCAAACGACTACCCGATTTCAACGCTAGTCTTTCAAGTGGCAGAAGGGAAGTTTTTCCTCCAAGGAAATGAGTCGGATTTTATTTATCGATCCGAGGGTAAAACAAAAATCACTTTTGCTGGCAACACCATCGATCTTGTTGACTATGAATCCTCCTCCACCACGGGTGAGTTGGACATCCTTCTTTTAGGATTTTTGGAACTGACTGCGCCGAATGAAAAAAGAAACCGATCCAAATCACTTCTGGCAACGAATAAAATTCAATGCTCTTTTTGGGGCACGTATTACCTGACCTCTGTCAATACCAGCCGATCCACTACCTTACAAGAATTGTCTACTGCCGTAGAAAGCGGGGAGTACAATTCAGGCTGTACGAAAATTGGCGACATCGATGTTTCTTGCTTTACGGAATCCCATTTTTGCCTTGCCACCCAAGCTTACTGTTGTGATTAATCTAAATCAACCTCCTATGCTACTCTCCGTCATCAATCTCCCGGCACCTATTTTCACGCTACTCCTAGTTCTTTACCTAGTATTGGTCGTGTATGTCCTCATCTCCATCGCAAAAAGTAACCAATCGTTTGGGACCAAAATTTTGCTACTGGCCCTCGTAATTCTAATTCCTTTGGCGCCGATCTTCTATTTGATTTTCAAATCTCCTGCAAAGTCAGCAAGGAATAGTTAAAAAATAGGAGTAAAAAAGGCAGCCAGATGGCTGCCTTTTTTGCTTAAAACTCCGAAGTAAAGTGGAATTCAATTTCCGGATAATTATCCTGCACCATCTGCAGCCAGGATTTGGACTCGGCCATAAAGACCAACTTATCGTCTTTGTCGCGCGCGATGTAGCGGTTTTTGGAGCGAACAAACTCATCCAATTGCTTCTTGTCTGTACAGCTGATCCAACAGGCCTTGTACAAGTTCATTGGGTGAAATTCCACCGTGGCATTGTATTCGTTTTTCAAACGAAACTGGATCACTTCAAATTGTAGTTGTCCCACAGTACCCACCACTTTTCTGGCACCCATCTCGAAGGTGAACAATTGGGCTACACCCTCTTCCATCAATTGCTTTAGGCCTTTCTCCAGCTGCTTGGTTTTCATCGCATCCTTGTTGACTACCTCTCGGAAGATCTCAGGCGAAAAACTTGGAATTCCTGTAAAGACTAAATTTTCCCCCTCTGTCAGCGTGTCCCCAATCTTCAAGTTTCCGGTATCGTACAAACCCACAATATCTCCAGGAAATGCCTCGTCAATGATCTCCTTGTCCTGGGCCATAAATTGGGTCACATTGGAAAAACGAAGTGGCTTCGGTCCACGAACATGGTTGTAGGGCTTGTTGCGCTCAAACTTCCCTGAACAAATCCGCAAAAAGGCAATTCGGTTGCGGTGGTTGGGATCCATGTTGGCATGGATTTTAAATACAAAGCCTGAAAACTTGGATTCGTCTGGAGCAACTTTCCGAAGATCCGTTTCTCGACTTTGTGGGATCGGGGCAATTTGGATAAACGCATCCAACATTTCATTCACCCCGAAATTATTCACGGCAGAACCAAAAAAGACAGGCGCAATTTTCCCCTCTAAGTAGTCATTCACGTCAAAGTCAGGGTATACGCCTTCGATCAAATCTACATCTTCGCGGAGCTGCTTGGCATTGCCTGGGCCAATTAAGGCGTCCAACTGGGGATCGTCTAAATTTTCAAATACCTGCCGGTCGTCACTCAACTTCCGCTGCGAGGGGGTAAATAAGTTGAGTTTCTTCTCGTATAAATTGTAGACCCCTTTAAACCCTTTTCCCATGCCAATCGGCCAAGAAAGTGGACGCACTTTGATATTCAACTTGGATTCTACCTCATCCAAAAGATCATAGGGATCACGGCCTTCACGGTCCAGTTTGTTGATAAAACAAATCACTGGGGTATTGCGCATGCGGCAAACCTCCATCAACTTTTCGGTTTGAATCTCCACCCCTTTCACACAATCGATCACCATGATCACCGAATCCACAGCTGACAAGGTTCGGTAGGTATCTTCCGCAAAATCTTGGTGACCAGGGGTATCGAGCAAATTGATTTTAATGTCCTTGTATTCAAAGCCCATCACCGAAGTCGCCACAGAAATCCCACGCTGCTTTTCAATTTCCATCCAGTCAGATTTGGTCGCTGTATCGATCTTATTCGATTTGACTGCACCAGCCGTCTGAATGGCTCCCCCAAAAAGTAGTAATTTTTCGGTCAGGGTCGTTTTCCCTGCATCGGGGTGAGCGATGATGGCAAAGGTTCTGCGCTTGTTGATTTCGGCTGTTAAACTCATTGGAGATGAAATTCAGGCAGCAAAGGTAACTAAAAATGGCTGAACCCGATTTTTAAAATTGACGGGGATACCGACTCCATCCTGAATTTGTTTTCAAGGGGCATCCAGGATTCCTTGACTAACAAAGGGGGTGCCTTCTTCCTTAGGCCCAAGGAGCAAAATTCGGAATGTGGTGCCTTTTCCCAATTCGGACTGCTTCACAAAAATCTTTCCCCCATGATACCCCTCCACAATCCGTTTAGCCAAAGTCAGCCCCAAGCCCCAACCTCGCTTGCGGGAAGAAAACCCTGGAGTAAACACTTTTTTGAATTTCATTTTCTCAATTCCCATCCCCGTATCCGTAATGTCTAAGCCCACATATTTGTCGCTTTCCTGAAAAAGGGATAGACGCAGCAAGCCCTTCCCCTTCATCGCATCCACGGCATTTTTACACAAATTCTCAATCACCCAATCAAACAGCGGCTTGTTTAGCAGTGCAATCAATTCCTTTGAATCGGATTGAATTTCCCATTCCACTTTTGTAGAAATTCGAGGACGTAGGTAGGTTACTGCTTCTTCTACGATTTGATAGACATTTTCAGGCTGAATCACTGGAGTACTTCCAATGCTACTGAACCGCTCCGTCACCACGCGAAGTTTGGAGACGTCCTTATCCATCTCTTGTATAATCTCCTTGTTTTCATCCCAAACGGGGGAGTTTTTTAAGTAATCCATCCAAGCCATCAGGGAAGCGATCGGTGTACCGAGCTGGTGTGCCGTTTCTTTGGTCAAGCCTGCCCAAACTCGATTCTGTTCCGAAAGTTTGCTTTGATTGAAGACCACGTACACCAACAGACCAAAAAGTAAAATGACTGCCAATTGAATGTAGGGATAGTACTTCAAATTTGTCAAAAGCGCGGAATTGCGGTAATAAATTCGAATATCTGCCTCTTCCAGAACAATCGGTGGGTAGTCCTCTTGCATCTCTTGCAACTCCTGATTCAAAACTCTAGAGGAGTCGGCTTGATTTCGACTGTTTTTGAATTCGATATTTCGAAAATCGATAGGGTTTCCCTCCCCATCTACCATGATGATCGGAAATGAATAATTCTGCTGAATAATCTCTTGATTAATAAAAGTTAGGTTTTCGGAAGTAGTCGCTGCATAGTCTAGGGCCGCCGACAACACGCGAATTTGCCTATCTTCTCGCTCCCGAAGTTCCTCCACTAGTCGATGCGTATACCCGATCGACCCCAAGCCTAAGAGGAGGGAAATCAAAAAAATCAGCCACTTGACTAACTTTTTATTCTGATAGAAGTCGATCGAGGCCAAATCGGGCAACCTATTGTTCATGCGGAAGGCAGAGTAGTCTACTAGTAACTAAAGAAAGGAAATAAAAGTATCTCTAGCACCAAAAAAATAAGGTTTTATTGAAAAATCAACCTGCCTAGAAACCATTGTCCCAAACCAGAAAACTCCAAAGTATAGCCTTAATAACTGCTGCGAAGCCACTTCCAAAGCACCTTGTAGGAAGGCTTTGTCCCGTGCATCAAAATTCCAATTCGATAAATTTTTGCTGCAAGCCAAGTAGTCCCAAAGAATCCCAGGACCAGTAAACCCATGGATAGCCCCAGTTCCCAAAAAGGAACTCCATAACTAATCCTACCCATCATTGCAATCGGGGAAGTAAGCGGAATGATGGATAGCCAAAAGGAAGTGCTACTGCTTGGGTCTTGAAGCACAAACACAAATAAACCCATGTATCCCACCAACAAGGGGATGGTAATGGGAAACATAAATTGCTGAGCATCCGAAGGCGCATCGACTGCAGCTCCCACTGCTGCAAACAAGGCTCCGTACAACAAATACCCTCCTAAAAAGTAAAAGACAAAGGCGACTACCAGCGATACAAAGTCTATTCCGTGAATCACCTGGAGGATTTCTCCCAATTCTCCAGGTGCCGGAGATGCTGCCATCAACTCTGGATTCGCCATTTCCATGGCCTGTTGCTGGGGCATTTGCATGCCCAAGACGCCCATCACCACCGTGGAAAGGGCACTCACAAGGAATACCCAGATGAGAAACTGTGTTAAACCTACTGCGCCAATCCCCACAATCTTTCCCATCATGAGTTGAAATGGGCGCAAGGAAGAAACCAAAATCTCCACAATCCGAGTAGATTTTTCCTCAATGACCCCTTGCATGATCTGGTTGCCATAGATGAATATAAAGAGGTAAATCAAGATGCCTGACAAAAATCCCAAGGCATAATTGACTGTAGCATCGGTGATTTTTTCTTCCCCAGCCTCACCAAGGGTGAGAGATTGCACCTTCACTTCGGTCCTGATTTCCTTCAGTACATTGGGATCTAATCCCTTGGCATACAAGCGTTGGTCTTCGATTTTCCGTTTGAGCGCCCCTTCCAAATAGCCAATCAACGACGTACTTGGATTTTCCAAGCCATAAAACTGGATCCCCTGCGGAGCAGAGAGTTCCATTTTCGGAAGGTATAAGACACCATAACGCTCCCCATTCGTGACCAAGGCCTTGGCCTCTTCCAGGGTATTTCCAGAAGAACTAAATGCGTATTGCTCCGAACTTTCCATAAAAAATAAGCCGGTCTCATCCACCACTTCAATTACCCTTAAGGATTGATTTTCTTTTTCCTCCACTGCGATCCATACAAAGACCGCCATGATGGCTGGAAAAATCAAAGGAGTAAGTAGGGTGGCAATGAGAAAGGATTTTTTCTTCACCCGAGCCAAGTACTCCCGCTGGATCACAAGCAATACCTTATGCATGGGTACTGGCGTTTACTTGTTGAATAAAAATTTCCTCCATACTTGGAAAGCGCTCCTGGAAGGAAACAACCTCCCCAAAAGCCATTAATTCCTTCAAAAGTTCATTGGGAGACTGCCCATTCAATGGCAGCAACAAGGTTACTTTTCCTTCCTCCCTCGCTACAACCTGCCAAGTAGATGGCAATTCTTGACTGAGTTGATCCAAACTTACTTGGATCTCCAAGGGTCTAAATCTAGATTTGATTTCTCGGATGCTCCCATCCAAAATTTTCTTGGACTTGTGGATCATGGCCACTTGATCACAAAGAAGTTCCACGGACTCCATGCGATGCGTACTCAATACTATGGTCGTCCCTGTTTTTTTCAATTCTAAAATTTGATCCTTTAGGAGCGCCGCATTGACGGGATCAAAGCCGGAAAAAGGCTCGTCCAAAATCAAAAGCCTAGGTTCATGGATGACTGTGGCAATAAACTGAATTTTTTGAGCCATGCCTTTGGATAGGTCTTCAATTTTTTTGTTTTTCCAAGAGGCAATTTCAAACTTCTCTAACCATTGGGTGACCCGTTGTTTTGCTTCAGAAGCCGTAAGCCCTTTGATTCTTGAAAAATAAATCAACTGATCCCAAACCGCCATTTTCTTGTACAAGCCCCGCTCCTCCGGGAGGTAGCCAATTTTACGAATAGACTCTCCTGATAAGCGTTGCCCATCCATCCTTACTTCCCCACTATCCTGTTCAATGATTTGATTGATGATTCGAATCAACGTGGTTTTGCCAGCGCCATTCGGACCCAATAATCCAAAAATCCCCCCATGCGGAACCCGTAAATCTAAATCGGTCAGGGCCTTTTGGCTACCATAGGCTTTATTGAGTTGGTGGATTTCTAACATGCTACTCGATTGTGATAGACCCTACCCCTACATCCAGTACAAATTCCAAGAGCCTTGGATCCGTAGGGGAATACCCTTTGGTCACAAAAACATCTTCCCCTATGGCTCTGAGGTACTCCGGAACCGACGTTCGGCAAAGCGGAGTTGTCTTCATTCGAATTTTCACCGGATTGGATACGGGAGGCAATTTGAGGTAAATCGTCCCGCCGCCTACTGCTGCGATTACCTGACCCTTTGAAGTTTGACCCAATCCATAATTCAGGTTAATTTCGCCGTAGTTGACTTCAATAATTACCTTTTTGGCTTGGGTTTGCTGTGCTTGACTCAAATCCACAATTCCCATATTGAGCGTAACCAGGAGGGTATCCATTCCGATCAAATTGGGAGATGTAGAACTGTTGTGAATCGATACGTCGGCGCTTGCACTTTTTATTTTGAGCGAAGCAATGGCCAATTGGGCCAGATCAAAGTCTACAGTGCCCATGCCCAAATTAAACTCCAAGTTGTAGGTATAGGCAGATGCCAAACCCACATCCCAGGTATGGTCAAAGCCATTGGAAGAAGAAAATAATTTGGAGGTGATACTTTTTCCGAGGTTATCCGATTCAATGTTCTTGTGAACCAAACTGGCAACTACTCCATTTTTTGAGGTTGAGGTACGGAAATCGGGGAGAATATTTGCTTGAAGAAGATGTCCATGGATATGGACAGGCTCCCTACCAGCATTTCGTTTGACCTGAGTTTGGCTTTTGTAGGTGCTGAAATTTAAACTCACGTTCTCAATGCCCTCTTTTGCAGGCACCCGGTATTCGCGTACAAATTGTGCATGTACCCAACTCCCCGCTAGGGGTAAAAGGAAAAAAACTAGGCACAATTTTTTAAACATAGCAATAGGGTACGCGAGAAGCACAAAAAGGTTTTTTAAAAATATAAAAAAAGCCAGAGCTTGACTCTGGCTTTTCATTTTTTTAAAAAAACTCTCGCATCCGATCGAAGAAGGACTTATCCTGCTTCCCTGGATCGGGCTTGAAATTTTCCGAATGCTTCAACCCTTCCAAAACAGTTCTTTCTTCTCTGGATAGTGTCGTTGGCGTCCAAATATTGACCATAATCAATTGGTCTCCTCGGCCATATCCATTGATATCTTTAATGCCCTTGCCTTTGAGGCGCAGCATTTTTCCGCTTTGAGTACCCGGATCAATTTTAATTTTCACCTTCCCATCTAGGGTAGGGACCTCGACGGATTCACCGAGGGCCGCATCAATGAAAGAAATGTGCAAGTCGTAGATGACATTGTTGCCTTCCCGCTGAAAAAGCCCATCCTCCGCCTCTTCAATCACAATCAATAGGTCACCGGGAATTCCTCCAGGCATTTCATTCCCCTTGCTAGACATGCTGAGTTGCATCCCTTCACCTACACCGCCTGGAATCGTAATGGAGATCACCTCTTCCTTCAGAAGCAATCCGCGTGCATCCGCATCATCCGGTTTTTTATCTACTAGTTGGCCCGATCCTCCGCAAACACCACAGGTACTTGCCGAAACCATCTGGCCGAGCATGGTATTCACGACTTTCTTTACTTGGCCAGTACCTTGACAGGCAGCACAGGATTTGAAGGTCACCCCAGGGGCTACCACCTGTCGTTTTACCTTAATTTTCTTTTCTACCCCATTCGCAATTTCGCTTAGGGTAAGTTTGAGTTTGACACGAAGATTGGTTCCCTTTTTGGTACGTCTTCCGCCGCCGCCACCTCCACCGAAGAAGGATCCAAAGCCGCCGCCGCCAAAAATATCGCCGAACTGGGAGAAAATGTCCTCCATGTTCATCCCTCCGCCTCCAAAGCCGCCGTTACCCCCTAGCCCTTGGTGGCCAAATTGGTCGTAACGCTGCTTTTTTTCCGGATTACTCAATACCTCATAGGCCTCCGCGGCTTCCTTAAACTTGTCTTCAGCTTCGGGATTATCCGGATTCTTATCGGGATGGTATTGAATTGCAAGTTTGCGATAGGCCTTCTTGATATCGTCTGCACTCGCAGATTTGGAAACACCAAGTACCTCGTAATAGTCTCTTTTTGCCATAATTTAGGTTATGCTCCGGTCACTACTTTGGCGAATCGAACTACCTTTTCACCAAGGGAGTACCCCTTTTCTACCACATCTACCACCGCTCCCTTAAACTCAGGGCTAGGGGAAGGAATTTGTGTAATTGCTTCTTGTGTATCGGGATCAAATGGTTTGCCAATCAAGTCCTCCATTGGTTTCAAACCCTTGGAGTCAAGAATTTTGACCAGTTTGTGGAAGATCAATTGATTCCCTTCTTGAATTTTTTGACTATCTGTTTCTTTTTCTGCAGCCTTAAATGCACGCTCAAAGTCATCGACCACTGGGATTAGGTCCTTCAACACATCCTCAGAGGCTGTTTTGATCAAGTCAATCCGCTCCTTGGCTGTTCTTTTTCTGAAATTTTCAAAATCAGAATACAACCGAAGGTATTTCTCCTTCAGTTCCGCTACTTCGGCTGTCAATTTTTCTTCCTGACTTAGCTCATTTTCTTCAGCAACTTCCCCTGCTGGAGTCATAGACTCTTCCAATTTCGTTTCGTCGAGGTGCAATTCCCCTTCTTGCGGTTCTTGATTCTTATTTTCCATGGGTATTTCGTTCGTAGTTGGCTTTTTTTGAATTAACAAGGAGTTTGCCAGACCAGCAGGGCTGACAAAGTGGCGGATTTAGGAATGAATTGCCTGCCAGATTAAATCCTTCAATTTCTCCAAATTGTATTGGCTGACAGAAGAGATAAATACGTAAGGAAGATCCTTCGGGATTTCTTGTTCCATTTCTTTCATCAACTCCTCATCCAGCATATCCACCTTGGAAATCGCGAGCAAACGCTTCTTGTCCAAGAGTTCCGGATTGTATTTTTTCAACTCTCCCAACAGGATCCGGTATTGTTCTTGGATATCCTTGGCGTCCGCAGGTATCATAAATAAGAGAATCGAATTGCGCTCAATGTGTCTTAAAAATCGAATTCCTAATCCCTTGCCTTCAGCGGCTCCTTCAATGATTCCGGGGATATCCGCCATCACAAAGGATTTATCGTCACGATAGCCGACCACTCCTAGGTTTGGAACCAAGGTCGTAAAGGGATAATCCCCTATTTCTGGCCGTGCTGCCGAGATGGCGGAAAGCAGCGTTGACTTCCCCGCATTGGGAAAACCTACAAGTCCTACATCGGCCAGCAATTTCAACTCAAGAATAATCCATTCCTCAATCCCCTCTTCCCCAGGCTGAGCAAAATGTGGGGCTTGGTTGGTGGCCGTTTTGAAGTGATCGTTGCCCAATCCACCACGCCCTCCCTTGGTCAGGATGATTTCTTGTCCATGGGTGGTAATTTCAAATCGCTTTTCGCCCGTTTCGGCGTCTTTGGCTACCGTGCCCAATGGAACTTCTAGGATGACATCTTTTCCATCTGCCCCAGTTCTTCGACCCCCATCCCCTCCTTTTCCAGGATCTGCAATGACGTGTTTTTTGTATTTGAGGTGAAGGAGCGTCCACAACTGTGAACTACCTCTCAGGATGATGTGCCCCCCACGACCTCCATCTCCTCCATCAGGACCGCCTTTGGGCACGTGTTTTTCCCTACGGAAATGCACAGAACCAGCACCGCCAGCTCCAGATCTGGAGCAAAATTTTACGTAATCGATGAAATTAGAGTCAGCCATGGATGGTGAAAGAAAAAAGGCTAAGCCCTAGAGCCTAGCCAAGTCTTGGAAATGCAAATTTAGCAAAAAGCAAGGGATCAATACCCATCAATGACGGCTGCAATCTGATTAAAGATTTCTTCAATCTTACCCACGCCATCAATCTGATGAAATTTTCCTTGTTTTTCGTAGTACGCTGCCACCGGCAAGGTCTCGTCCAGGTACACCTGAATTCGTGTATTTATTTTCGCTTCTTCCTGGTCATCTGCTCGTCCTGAAGTCTTTCCTCTTTCAAGGATACGCTCCTTTAGAATTGCATGTGGAACTTCTAGGGAAATCATGCCAGAGATGTGCATTCCGTTTTTTAACAGCATGGCATCCAAGGCTTCTGCTTGGGCAGTAGTCCGAGGAAACCCATCAAAAATGAACCCTTTGCTCCCCTTTGTAGTCGCAATTTTATCTTCTACCATTTGGATGACTACCTCATCTGGCACCAAGCGTCCTTGATCCATAAATCCTTTTGCCAGAACACCTAAGGGAGTTCCTTCACCCAGATGTTTCCGAAACAAGTCCCCTGTAGACAAGTGTGTCAATCCATAAGAGGCAATAATTTTTTCACTTTGAGTACCCTTTCCAGCACCTGGAGGTCCAAACAATACAAGATTAAGCATACAAATAGTTTTAGGGGATACTCAATTGATAGATCTCTGGATAATTGCGGCCTGCACCATCGTAATCAAGCCCAAATCCAACCACAAATTTATTCGGAATTTCAAAACCAACATAATCCAAAGGATAATTAAAGGTAAAAGCCTCTTTTTTGAAGAGTAAGGTGGCTATGGCTACACGTTTGGGATTAAATGTTGCCAATTGCGTCAACAAATATGCCATACTTCTACCGGTATCCACGATATCTTCGACTATCACCACATTTTTTCCTGCAATGGAAGGAGGAATCCCAATGACTTCGGTCACCTTCCCTGAAGATTCCAAACCGGAATAGGAAGCAATCTTGATAAACTCACAGGCCAGGGGTAGGGGTATGGCACGAACCAAATCTGCAAGAAATAGGAAGGATCCATTGAGTACGCCAAGTAGCACCAGCTCTTCTCCTTCAAAATCAGCACAAATTTGCGCCCCCAACTCCTTGATCCGCTGCTCAAGTTGTGACTCTGTAAGGTAGGTTTCGAAGGTTTTATCGTTAATCTGAATCTTCTTCATGGGTATTTTACAATTCTTTGAGTAGGTATTGGTACAGCTGAACCATGGATTCAAGGTCTTTGAGGGAGACTTTTTCATCCGGACTGTGTACCAGATCTTCGGCTGCGCCAATAAAGCACCAATCCATGGCATAGGGTGAAAACTGAACTTCCCGACCATCGCTTCCTCCATAGGCCTCCACCTCCAACTGAAATGGAATGCCACTTTTTTGGGCAAGTTGAATAAGACGGTCTATAAATTTTTTACGTGGAATAAATTTATCTCGAATCGAAAGAACTACCCCTTCGTGGTGATGAACCCCATCGGTAATCCAGGTGATATCTGAAATTAGTGCTTGCTTGACCGGAGCAGTTTTTTGGATAAAGGGAAGTAGAAAAGGCATGCTCCCTCCACCATGCTCCTCATAGGTAGTAAACACCACCCATCCATCTTCGAGCGTTTCACAAAGCCTCAGGGCAGCATAGACCCCGAGCCGATTATCCAAATAAGCCGCTTGGATGAATTCGGAGTCTATTCGAATATCCTGTGCAAATGAAAGTCTTGTTCCTCTATCAATCTTTCTCGGAAAGTCATGAAAAAGTTCTTCCCCTTCCACGAGCAGGGTGCAGGATATTTCTCCTAAACTATCTTTTCCTACGAGCCGAGTTCCAGGAATCAATTCAGGGCCACCTACCGGAACCAATTGATTTGCATACCGAACCATAAAGCCAATGGTATCGATATGCGCAAAAACAGCCGTTCGCGGTTTTCCAAACTTGAGTAAAATACAATCGTGAAATTCTTCCCCAACAAAGACCTCTGGGGCAACTTTCCACTTGCTTTTTCGTTGTTCTACATGACTTAAGAGCCAAGACGTCGCTACGGACTCGTCCCCCGAGACGGATTGGATCAGAAGTAAATCTTTTAGAAAATCAGGAATTGGCATAGAATATGTTAACAGAAAGGCGAAATAAGAGCATTCTTAGACGGAAACAAATTTGTTAATGTCTTGTTATTTAAATAAATCCTATAGTTTTGCAATAAATTAAAAGCAACTATATTTGTAATCAGATTTACCAATCCTTATAAAATCGAAACAAAAATTTTTTGTCATGAAAAAACTAATACTCTCTACCCTTTTGGCCGGTTCTTTGGCTTTCGCAGCCAACGCCCAAGAATTCAACAAGTGGTCTCTTGAGGCTACTGCTGGTTTCAATAAGCCAATGGCGCCATTTACCGCAGGTTTTCTTTCTCCAACGCTAAATGTTGGACACGTTGACCTAGGGGTTCGTTACATGTTCAATGAGAAATTCGGAACCAAAGTTGACTATGGTTTTGGGTCCTTCAAAGAAGTGGATGGAAATAGCCCTGAGTTTGACACCAAATACTTCCGCCTGAATGTACAGGGTGTAGCGAACGTAGGTAGAATCATGAATTTTGAGTCTTTCTCAAGCAAATTAGGGATGTTGTTCCACATGGGTGGAGGTATCGGAGTAGTGAATCCAGAATTGAATCGCTACAATGATTTCAACGACCGAGTTTATACCATGATTTTCGGATTGACTCCGCAGATTAAATTGACTGAAAAAATTGCCCTTGTTGGTGATGTTTCTACCATATTGAATGGACGCCAGACCATCACTTTCGATGGTTCTTCAGCAATCCTTCCTTCTACCATGCCTAATGCATCTACCAACAATGGTTTCTTTGGACCAAATGCAAACTGGTGGACTGGTACTTTAGGGGTAAACATCTACTTGGGTAAGGAAGCGCAACATGCAGACTGGTTTATCGCTGCAAACAAATACGCTACCAAAGAAGAATTGGCAACACAAATCAATGGCATCAAGGATATGTTGAAAGATTCTGATGCGGACGGCGTTCCTGATTACTTGGACAAAGAACCTAACACTCCTGCTGGTGCAAGAGTTAGCCCTTCTGGTTCTACCCTTGATTCTGACGGTGATGGCACTCCTGATCACATGGACAAGTGTCCTTTCCAACCAGGCGCTGCTGCTTCTCAAGGTTGCCCAGTTGAGGTTTCTAGAGACGAAGTAGATTACTTGAGAAAAGCAATCAATGACGGTTATGTAAACGTGTACTATGCCTTCGATAGCGCTAAGCCACTAGCTTACTCTATCAGCGCTGCGCAATACATTTCCAATTTCTTGAAGAGAAATCCTGGAGTATCTGTTGAAGTAAAAGGATACGCAGACGAATTAGGTCCTGAAGACTACAACATTAAACTTTCTGAAAGTAGAGCAAAAGCAGTTTATGATTTGCTAATTGCTTCAGGAGTTGACGCTTCTAGAGTAACCTTCAAAGGTTATGGCGAAGATACTTCTGTAGACAAGTCTTCTGCTGATGCAAGACAATTGTCAAGAAGAGCGAGCTTCGAAGTGAAGTAATTTTCGATCACAATAAAAAAAGAGGCTGGGGAATCCCAGCCTCTTTTTTTTGCCCCTAGCGTATGAATGCGAATTTTGAAATGACTAGCCATCCCAAATGCTACATGGAATATTCTTTGTATTTTTAAATATGTTTATACTTTCCCAAAAGTCCTCAATTGCCAATCAATTCTTGGCAGAACTACGAGATGAACAGATCCAAACGGACCGCATGCGCTTTCGGAAAAACCTGGAACGCCTTGGCGAAATTCTAGCCTATGAGGTATCCAAAACCTTAAGTTACCAAAATAAAAAGGTTCAAACCCCCTTGGAAGAAATGGAGATGCAGTTGCCTTCCGATCAGGTAGTTTTGGTCGCTGTGTTGCGAGCTGCACTTCCATTTTACCAAGGCTTTTTGAATTTTTTTGATCAAGCAGAAAGCGGATTTATCGGGGCTTTTCGGGAAGAATCCGGAGCCGAACTCACTGTAAATTTGGGTTATCACGCAAGCCCCAACTTGGACAATAAGGTATTGATTTTAGTAGATCCCATGCTTGCCACTGGTCAATCCTGTGTGGAATCCCTCCAAACTTTACTCCAACATGGGACGCCCAAAGCCATCCATTTGGTGGCTGCTTTTGCTGCTCCCGAAGGTGTGGAGTACCTGAAAAAAGACCTATCCGTTCCTTATTCCCTATGGTTAGGTGCACTAGACACCAAGCTCAATGCCCAATCCTACATCCTTCCCGGATTGGGAGATGCAGGAGATCTCGCCTTTGGTGAAAAAATCTAACCCTAACCCAAAGAGCGATCCACCCTAGAATTAGTAATCCATACCTACTACTCAGGATCTTTTGCCAAAGGAAAAAAATTGAAATTTCCTGTCGTTGGAATTAATGCATAGCTTCACATCAGACAAACTCCAAATCAACACTGCAATCAGTCATTCACACCTAAAATGAGCGAAGCTTTCTTTACCTTTTTTGGCATCTATGTACTTTGTCTAGTCAAGTTCTTTGCTGGCCCCGTACTAGGCGCTGCAGCAGGTTATAGTCCTTGGGAAATTATTGGAGTCAGCGTCTTAGGAATGATGTCCAGCGTCACTTTTTTTACCTTTCTTGGAACACGCGTAAAAAAAGCGATAGAAGCAAGAAGTAGTAAAAAAAAGAAGGTGTTTACTAAAAAAAACCGCCGAATTGTACGGATTTGGGGGTCTTATGGAGAGCTGGGAATAGCGGCACTTACACCAATTCTACTCACTCCCATTGGGGGTACTTTGATCTTAGTGTCCTTTGGCTCAGAGAAAAAGAAAATCTTGCTTTACATGCTAATTAGTGGACTCATCTGGGGGGCCATCTTTAGTTTTTCTATCGAATGGCTATTGCAATTCCCACCTGTTCGTACCCTAATCCAGTGATTCTGCATCGGGAAGAATTTCAATATCTTGAATCAATACCCGCTTCGCAATTTCTTGTCCAGTCAAGGTAGCCGCTAAGCCCCCCATCGCCGTCTCTTTGTAACGGCTTTCCATCGAAGCCCCTATTTCCCCCATCGCTTCAATGCATTCATCCACAGGAATCACCGCACTGACATTGGATAAGGCAATTTGAGCAGAACTAAAGGCGATCGCCGCTGCGCTAGCATTTCGAACCACACAGGGCACTTCCACCAATCCTGCCACCGGGTCACACACCAGCCCTAACATGCATTGAATGGTAATGGCTACTGCATTGAAAAGTTGATCCGTGGTCCCGCCGAGGCAATGCACAATTGCACCTGCTGCCATGGCTGCTGCAGAACCCGTTTCCGCTTGACAACCGCCCACTGCACCTGCCAAACTGGCCTTCTGCTCGATGATCAAGGCAATTCCTGCACCAATCAACAAGCCTTCGCAAATTTGCTTATCCGTAAGCCCGTGGATTTCTTGAAGTGTCACTAAAGTTCCTGGGAGAATTCCAGAAGCACCAGCCGTAGGAGCCGCTACGACGCGCCCCATACAGGAGTTGACCTCCTTGGCTGCCAAGGCCCTGGAAATTAGGCGCTGAAATTCCGGTGAAAGAACAGTCAGTGGATTGGTGTAAACTTTCTTGGCTCCATTGGCAATCATTCCTGATCGGGAGCTCATTTCCTGTTCCAAGCCGGTCTTCACCGCATCCTTCATCACCTGATAGGCCTGTTGGATTCCTTGCCAGATCTGCTCTTTGGTAGCCCCTTTTTGTGCCACCTCGTAGTCAAGGACTACATCTACTAGTGAAAGTGACTGCTCCTCGCAGTATTTTTTCCAACCACTAAAACTTTCAAATAGAAATGACATGATTCTTTGGGTTTATATCTTTTGAAAAAAAGGAGTCAAACTTCTACTGCAACTTAAAAATCAAAATTGATTGTTTGGATAAGTGCAGGATCCAAACTCAACGCTACCGGACAAGTTCGGGCAGCATTTTTTAATTTTTGACTAAAAGCAGGACTGAATGGAGCGCCAGACCAATGAAAGTCAACTTGAATCTCCTTGATCTTTCTGGGACTGCTTTCCATAATCTTGGTGATTTCCCAAGAAAGTCCTTCTAAGGAAACTCCATCCCGCTCTGCAACAATACCCATAATTGTCACCATGCAACTCCCCAAGGCAGCACAAACTAGGTCAGTTGGAGAGAAAGCCTCTCCCTTTCCATTGTTGTCCAGGGGCGCATCTGTAATTAACGCATTTCCAGAAAGAACATGGGTGGCTTGGGTTCTCAAGCTTCCCAGGTACGAACTTTTTATAGTGGGCATAAACTCTTACTTTTAAATTTCAGTTGTATAGATATCTAATCAAAAATAGGGCATTATTTTCGACCAACGCGAATGAATAAGCTGAAATTCCTATTCCCTTTGTTTTTCTTTCTCCTGTCGCTACCTGTGCTGGCGCAGCGAGAAGACACGGGCAATTACGAATACGATAGAGAATACCTCTTAGGGGTCAATAAGAATACCAACGGAGGGATGATTGGTGGTATCGCCCTCAAAGTAGGCACACGCCTAGACGATTCCCAATTTGCTTTCTTTGGACTTGAACTCGCCAATGTAAAGCACCCGAAGGAAGTTCGGTACACCACGGTAACGGGCAACAACTATATTTTTGGCAAATCCAATTACCTCTATGCCATTCGGCCCCATTATGGCAGAGAGGTAATCCTATTTAAGAAAGCCCCCAATCAAGGGGTGCAAGTTTCTGCTCTAGGTGCTGTAGGCCCATCCATCGGGCTGGTAGCCCCCTACTTTATCGAATATGCGCTCAATCGTGTAGAAACAGTGGTGGAGCAATACGATCCTGCCGTACACCAAAGCAGGTTCAACATCTTAGGTACTGGACGACTATTGGAAGGTATAGGGCAGTCAGAGTTAGCTATTGGCGGCATGGCAAAAGCAGCGCTCTATTTTGAATTTGGTGTATTCAAAAGCAATGCCACTGGATTGGAAGTGGGGTACCAGGTGGAAGGATTCCAAAAGAAAATCCCACTCATCCTACGCGAACAGAATCGACAATTTTTTCAATCTGCCTACTTTACTTTATTTTTTGGCTTTAGAAAGTAAGCCAAAAAAGCGAGTTTTTGTAAGCCCTAAATTACCTTTGCATCAAATTTTAATCCCATGATTGAATTACCTGTTATCTCTGAAGAAGCTACCAGACGCAAAAAACCCGATTGGCTTCGGGTAAAACTACCCGTTGGGACCGAGTATGCCAAGGTACGTAAACTGGTAGATCAACATAAATTACACACCATCTGCGAAAGCGGTAATTGTCCCAATATGGGCGAATGTTGGGGAGCCGGAACAGCGACCTTCATGATCTTGGGAAATGTGTGTACCCGATCTTGTTCCTTTTGTGCGGTAGCCACAGGAAGACCTAATGAGTACGATACCGACGAACCAAGACGTGTAGCAGAGGCAATTCAATTGATGGGTGTCAAACATGCCGTCATCACCTCAGTCAATCGAGATGAACTCAAGGATCGAGGGGCAGAGATCTGGTATCAAACGGTAGTCCTGACAAAAGAACTCTCTCCGACTACGACCATCGAAACGCTTATTCCGGATGTAAAGAGCAACTGGGATGCGCTCTACCGCATGATCGAAGGTGGGCAGGAAGTAGTCTCTCACAACATGGAGACAGTGGGTAGACTTTATCGTATGGTACGCCCACAGGCAAAATACGAGCGCTCCTTGGAACAAATTAAACTAACCAAAGCCGCTGGCAAACGAACCAAAACTGGGATCATGTTGGGCCTTGGGGAATCCAAAGAAGAAGTGTATCAGGCTATGGATGATTTGGCTGCAAATGGCTGCGACATCCTCACATTGGGTCAATACCTGCAGCCCACAAAAATGCATATTGAAGTAGCGGAATTTATCCATCCGGACACCTTTGCACACTACAAGGAGGAAGGCCTACGAAGAGGTCTCAAATACGTGGAATCAGGTCCTTTGGTCCGATCTTCCTACCATGCAGAACGACACGTGCATGTTTGATAGAAACAAAAAAGGCCCCGAACGTACGGGGCCTTTTTTGTTGGATTCCGATTGAATTAATTGGCGTATTCCTCCACTGGAATACAGCTACAGATCAAGTTACGGTCACCGTAAGCCGAATCAATTCTTCGAACGGTAGGCCAGAATTTGTTCTCTTTGACGAAAGGAGCAGGGAATACCGCCTTCTCTCTTGAGTAAGGCATCTCCCAAGTTCCCGTCAAGACCATGGTAGCGGTGTGCGGCGCGTTTTTGAGTACGTTTTCTACTCGATCCGCTCTTCCGTCTTCGATTTCTCGGATTTCTTCACGAATGGCCAACATGGCATCACAGAATTTATCCAGTTCTGCTTTGGTTTCAGATTCAGTAGGCTCAATCATCAAAGTGCCTGCCACTGGGAAGGACACCGTAGGAGCGTGGAAACCATAATCCATCAAGCGCTTGGCGATATCTTCTACCTCCACTCCTACTTCTTTGAAAGAACGGCAATCCACGATCATTTCGTGTGCAGCACGTCCCTTAGAACCCGTGTATAGCAATGGATAATTTCCGCTCAAACGCTCCTTGATGTAGTTTGCATTCAAGATTGCCATTTGCGTAGCGCGCGTAAGGCCATCGCCTCCCATCATGGAGATGTAGGCATAGGAAATAGGAAGAATACTCGCACTTCCGTAAGGTGCAGATGAGATCGAAGATACGGCATGCTCGCCCCCAGTTTTTACCAAAGGATTGCTTGGAAGGAAGGGTGCCAAGTGCGCAGCTACGCAAATTGGACCCATGCCTGGACCTCCACCGCCGTGAGGGATGCAGAAAGTCTTGTGTAAGTTGAGGTGGCAAACATCTGCCCCAATTCGGCCAGGAGAAGTGATTCCCACTTGAGCATTCATGTTGGCTCCATCCATGTACACTTGCCCACCATAGGAATGGATTGTCGCGCATATTTCTTGAATTGCCTCCTCAAATACGCCGTGGGTTGAAGGATAGGTCACCATCAAGCAAGACAACTCAGCTGCATGCTCTTCAGCTCTAGCTTTTAGATCTTCTACATCAATGTTTCCCTTGTCATCGCAATTGACCAATACCACCTTCATGCCCGCCATCACAGCAGATGCTGGATTGGTACCGTGGGCAGAAGTAGGAATCAAGGCTACATTTCGGTGTCCCTCGCCTCTGTTGAGGTGATAGGCACGAATCACCATCAATCCCGCATATTCTCCTTGTGCACCAGAGTTGGGCTGCAAGGAAGTGTCTGCAAATCCGGTGATCTCCGTCAACCAGGTTCTCAAGTTGGTAAATAATTCCTGATAGCCCTCCGTCTGGTCGATTGGCGCAAAAGGGTGGATTTGGCCAAATTCAGGCCAGGTCACCGGGATCATTTCGGCAGTAGCATTCAACTTCATGGTGCAAGAGCCCAAGGAAATCATGGAATGCACCAAGGAAAGGTCTTTAGATTCTAGCTTCTTGATGTAGCGGAGCATTTCATGCTCGCTATGGTAATTATTGAATACCGGATGGGTCAGGTAGGCAGAGGTTCGCACTAGCGCAGCTGGCCATTCCAATTGAAGGGAATCAGCCATTTCTGCATTGAAAGGAGAGCTTAGGCCTTTGGCGCCTGCAAAAATTGCAAGTACTTGCTGGGCATCTGCAATGGTTTTGGCCTCGTCAAATGCAATGAAAACTGCACCATCCTGGTACCTAAAGTTGATTTGAGCCTCCGTGGCAAGTGCTTTCACTTTGGCTTGTGTAGTAGCATCTACCTGTACCATCAAGGTATCAAAATAGGAACTAGTGCCTAAGGTTAAGCCCAACTTCTCCAATCCTTTCGCCGTCAACTTGGCTAGTCCATGGGTACGAAGTGCAATATTTTTTAGTCCCGTAGGACCGTGATATACCGCATAAAAGCTTGACATCACGGCAAGCAATACCTGTGCAGTACAGATGTTCGAAGTTGCTTTTTCTCGCTTGATGTGTTGTTCACGAGTTTGAAGCGCCATACGGTAGGCCTTGTTTCCCGCACGGTCAATGGAAACCCCAATGATACGGCCAGGAATCTGGCGCTTAAATTCTTCTTTGGTTGCAAAAAATGCAGAATGTGGTCCACCATAACCCATAGGTACCCCAAAACGCTGGGCAGAACCTACCACCACGTCAGCACCCATTTCACCTGGAGGGGTCAAGAGGGTCAAGGCCAAAAGGTCAGAAGCAAAAGCAGTCAATACCTTATTTTCTTTTGCTGCTGCTACCAAAGCGGTATAGTCCAAAACTTCACCGTCCATATTTGGATACTGGAACATCGCTCCATACAATTCTGGATCTGTTAAATCCAAAGCAGACAAGGGTCCAAAAACTAAATTGATTCCAATAGGCTCAGCACGAGTGACCAATAAGGCCTTGGTTTGGGGGAACACTTTTTCATCTACAAAGTAGGTGTTTGCATTTTTCTTCTCCCGAGGCTTCACGGCATGAAGCATGGTCATCGCCTCAGCAGCTGCTGTACCCTCATCGAGCAAGGAGGCATTGGCTAGCTCCATTCCTGTCAGTTCAATCACAACCGTCTGGAAGTTGATCAAGGCTTCCAATCGACCTTGGGCAATTTCGGCCTGATAGGGTGTGTAAGCCGTATACCACCCTGGATTTTCCAACACATTTCGAAGAACTACCCCAGGTACCAAGGTATCGTAATACCCTAAGCCAATAAAGGAAGAAAATACCTTGTTCTTGGATGCCAACTTTTTGAAATTCTTCAAAAATTCAGACTCCAACTGAGCAGCTGGAAGTTGAAGTGGTCGCTCCAACTGAATGGATTGGGGTACGGTTTGATTGATTAATTCGGTCAAGCTTGAGGCTCCGATTTTTTCCAACATCGCTGCAATTTCCGCTTCTGTCGGGCCATTGTGTCTGCTCTCAAATTTGACAGCATTGTTAAGATTGATCTGCATAAGTAAGGGGTAGTACGTATGAACTATTTGGGTGTGATTTTTTTCCAATTTTCCGTGCACAAAGGTATACTTTCCGGTAGGATTTGCCGAGGCGTAGCTTCAAAATTTTATGCTATAACACAGAGAATTGACAAGCGGTTTTTTTGAGGGCAAAAAAAATAAGTAGTTTAGGGACTTAATCGAAAAAACATGAAAAATAAATTCCTCTTGAGTGCCGCATTAGGGATGGCAACCATGCTATCGGCTTGGGCTCAAAACCCAGTTCAAGTAAAGTATGCAAACACCATTACCGTAGAAGACCTCACCAAGCACCTGACCTATTTGGCTTCTGATGAGATGAAGGGTCGAGATACGGGTTCTCCAGAAGGAAAAATTGCCGCCAACTACCTGGCTGATTTTTACAAAGGTCTTGGTTTAACTGCTCCAAATGCGGGTAGCTACTTCCAGAATGTTCCCTTGGTTAGTTCTCGTTTCACACAAGTGAGTCTGCAGATCGGAAAAACCAAGTTGGTAGAAAATACTGACTTTGTATTTACTGGAGACGGCAATCTAGCGAAAGCTGTGAAAACAGACCTCGTGTTCTTAGGCTTGGTAAACGATGAAAACCTAGCCAAAGTGAACGTAAAGGGCAAACTCGTAGGTCTATGGGCTGTGGGAGTACGAAGCAATGACTTGGTGACTAAAGTGATGGATGCTGGAGCTGCAGGCATTGTGATTGTGACCATGGAAGGACAAGCTAACTTTGACCGCATCGCCAATCGTTACAAGTCCTTAGCTGGCAATGGCCGCATTGGCTTTGATCAGGAGATCAAGCAACGTCCAGTATTCATGGTGAGTTCAGACAAGATGGCTCAACTATTTGGTGCATCTGTTGAGACCTTGAAAGAAGCAGCGAAAACCAATCCTGAAACCATTGCCGCGCAAAAAGCAAGCTACCAGATCGTGAAAACTAAAACTCCTGTGGACGCGGTCAATGTCATGGGCTTTTTGGAAGGCACAGACAAGAAAGAAGAAGTATTGGTGATCTCTTCTCACTACGATCACGTGGGCGTAAGCGCTACTGGAGATGCATTCAATGGTGCAGATGACGATGGTTCAGGAACCGTTTCTGTGATGGAAATTGCTGAAGCCTTTGCATTGGCTGCCAAAGATGGCGTGAAGCCAAGAAGAAGTATCTTGTTTTTGAATGTGACCGGTGAAGAAAAAGGATTGTTGGGCTCTGAGTACTATTCTGAAAACCCTGTTTTCCCGATTGCCAATACGGTCAACAACATCAACATTGACATGGTGGGCCGAATCGATTACGAATACCAGAAAGAAGCAAACAAGGACTACGTGTATGTGATCGGCTCGGAGATGCTTTCCTCTCATTTGAAAAAAATCAATGAGTACAACAACATCACTTACACCAACCTCATCCTAGATTACAGATACGATGCTGAAGACGATCCCAACCGTTTTTACTACCGTTCTGACCACTACAATTTTGCCAAGTTCAACATCCCAGTGATCTTTTTCTTCAATGGGGTACACGATGACTACCATCAGGTAACGGATACCGTGGACAAAATTGAGTTTCCATTGATGAGCAAGCGTGCACATTTGATCTTCCATACCGCTTGGGACCTTGCCAATAGAGAGCAGCGGACTCCAGTGGATGGATCCAATACACGAACAGACCGATAACAAATAAGGGGCCAATTGGCCCCTTATTTTTTTCTTCTTCAATTTACAAAGGTGTTGCTTGCATCTTTTTCTAAAGCAACCCATTGGCTCAAGGAATTACCCCTCCCCGTGTTTCCCTCTATTTTTTTGGTTCTTGGTTTTGAGTTGATTTCGGTTTGGCTTTTTCTGTTTCTTTCTAGCCTTCACTTTTTCCCCTTTTCCAATATTTTCTTTAGGCCGCTCCTTCTTCTCGTGGAAAGCGCCTTTGTAATCTGGATTATCTCGTTGCTTGAGTCGGTCCAATTCTCGCTCATAGCCTTGCTTCTCCTCAAAAGGTGTAGCCGGTACCGCTACCACATCCGGTATGGCCAATACTTCTACCTCCATCCGAATGAGTTCTTCAATTTTTTCAAAATGATATCCTTCGGCAGGGTTAACAAAGGTGATGGCCTTCCCTTCGTTCTCCGCTCTGCCTGTTCGGCCGATACGGTGCACATAATCCTCATAGATCAATGGCACATCAAAATTGATCACATGGGATACCAAGGTGACATCCAAACCTCGAGCTGCTACATCCGTAGCCACCAAGAGTCGTACCTCTCCTGCCTTGAAGTCTTCCATGGAATTGATGCGGGTATTTTGGCCTTTGTTGGCATGGATCACTCGAATCTCTCCAAAATGCTTTCGCTCTAGAAAAGAATACACGGACTCCGCATTTTTTCTACTTCGCGTAAAAATCATGGCCCGATTGATTTCCTCATTTTCCAGCAAATGGGCGAGCAGGTTAATTTTGGTCTTGATATTGGGTACCAGGTATTTAACCTGTGCGATGGTCTCCGCTGTAGTCGCCGAGGGCGCTATTTCTACCCGCTCGGGAAACTCTAAAAACTCTGCCGCAAGGTGGTCGATTCGTCCAGAGAAGGTGGCTGAAAAAAGCAGATTCTGCCGTTTGGATGGAATGACTTCTAGTATTGCCCGTATCTGAGGCATAAATCCCATGTCCATCATTTTATCCGCCTCATCCAACACCATGGTTTTTAAATCCTTGGTATAAATGCTCCCCTTTCGATACAAATCCATAAACCTTCCTGGTGTAGAAATAATTAAGTCTACACCCGCTTCCACCTTTTCAATTTGGGTTTTTGGACCTAAACCTCCATACAAACTCACGATTCGAAGACCTGTGTATTTGGCAAGATGCTGAGCCACTTCCTCAATCTGCATGACCAACTCCCGGGTAGGTGCAAGGACCAAGCCTCGAGGATGCATGCCTTGAGCATACTTGATTTTCATGAGCAAAGGCAACAAGTACGCGGCGGTTTTGCCAGTACCCGTCTGCGCGATTCCCAATACATCATGCCCGGCTAGCGCCAAAGGAATGGTCTTTTCCTGAATTGGGGTGGGAATCGTGTAGCCAGACTCAACTACAGCATCGAGCAATTGTTTGTTTAGCTTGAAGGCATCAAATCCTTGCGGTTCATTGCTCATTGGAAAACGAGAGAAAAGTGAGAAAACCCGAAACGAATAGGTTTCAGAAATACAAATATAGGCAAAGCTACCCGGAAAACTTCGGAAAAAGGAAGTCCACTCTGCCGGTTCACCATCCCCGAACTGTGGCTAAAGAAGAAAGGCTTCCCTAGTCAGGTATTTTCGTTGCGACAGAAATGGAGGTGCTCCGCGTATTTTTCAAACAAATAAATGGCGTCAGTCTTGCTCTATCGAAAGACAGTCCTTACTTTTGCAAACCAATTCAAAGAATTCTGAGAGTTGGAACCCCACACGGTGATTGTAGCTCAGTTGGTTAGAGCGCTGGTTTGTGGATCCAGAGGTCGCCGGTTCGAGCCCGGTCTTTCACCCAAAACCCCTCCAACGAGGGGTTTTTTGTTAACTTTCCCTTCATTTTGGCATAGCATTTGCCAATAAAAATGAAACTAAACCAACAGCTATGTTTACTTTGTTCAAATCATCTCCGAAGTTTCCGGTTGTGAAACCAGTAAATATCCGGCAGATAAAAAACTACCTCAGCAAGTTTGAAGAATCCATCAAGACCTGCGAGGAACTGCAAAAGGAAGCGGTTCATTCCTAAAATCGAAGAATACCTGAAGGTTATGGAGACATAACCTTTATTTTTTGCACTTTAATTTTTGTTATCCTCGCAATAGCTTATTTTTAGTTTCATTCAATTTTTCCAAATGAGTAGTTACATCCATTTCGATAAATCCCAATTAGTTAACCTGAATTATTCCCTGGAGCGAGAGATCATTCGAACCAATCGATCTGGGGTCTATACCAGCACCACGATCATTGGCTGCAACACAAGGAAATACCATGGCTTGCTGGTGGTGCCCCAGCCGCAAATAGATTCCCAAAATCACGTGATGCTTTCTACCGTTCACGAGACGGTCATTCAACATGGTGCCAGTTTTAACTTGGGCATTGCTAAATTTCCAGGCAACTACTCTCCCAGAGGGCACAAGTACCTCGAAGACTTTGACTCCGAACCCATTCCCAAATTGACCTATCGTGTAGGGGGAGTCCTCCTGCAAAAAGAATTGATTCTTGATTCCAATCGAGATCGGGTGATGATTCGCTACACCCTACTCGAAGCACAGTCGCCAACTACCATCCGAATTCAACCTTTTTTAGCCTTTCGTGGCTACCACCAACTTCAAAAAGCCAACGACCGTCTCAATAGAGACTATACCCTAGTGCCTAACGGGGTGCGATTTCAACTGTACCCCAATTACGATCCATTGTATCTGCAACTTTCGAAGGAGGCAACTTTTATTTCCAAACCAGAGTGGTATTACAATTTGGAATACATTCAGGAGCGAGAGCGAGGCTATGACTACCAGGAGGACTTGTTTGTGCCCGGATGCTTAGAATTTGAAATTGGCAAAGGGGAATCGGTCATTTTTTCTGCCGGATTAACCGACGCAGATCCAGCGACCCGAGCCAATGCCTTCAACAAGGAAATTGCACGCCGGATCCCAAGAAACAATTTTGAAAATTGCTTAAAGAATTCAGCGGGGCAATTTATCCGAAAAAGAGATGGAGAAGTTCGGGTAATTGCAGGCTACCCCTGGTTTGGGTGGTGGGGAAGAGATACCTTCATCGCAGCCCCTGGATTGACCTTGGCTACCGGAGATACTGCCACCTTCTTGGAAATCATGGATACCATGTCCAAGGACTTGAAGGGCGCACTTTTCCCCAACATCGGTAGTGGGGACTACACCAACATGACCTCCATCGATGCTCCTCTGTGGTTTTTTTGGTCACTTCAGCAATACATACGCTATACAGGAGACAAAAAAACGATTCAAGAGCGGTACTTATCCAAGCTCCGGGGCATACTAGAAGGCTACAAGGAAGGTACTGATTTCAACATCCACATGCTCCCATCTGGCCTAATCTGGGGAGGACAAGAAGGCGTGGCACTCACTTGGATGGACGCAATCACGCCGGATGGACCTGTGACCCCACGGATAGGCTGCCCTGTAGAAATTCAAGCCCTATGGTACAATGCGCTCTGCTTCTACCATGAACTGAGTGGAGAGGAGGAATACCTCCAGCTTGCTCAGAAAGTGCGTGAGTCCTTTGACCGGGAATTTTGGTCCTGGGACTACGGGTACCTGGCCGATGTGGTCAATGCCGAAGAAAAAGACTGGTCCATTCGCCCGAATATGGTCTTTGCCACTTCGCTTCCCTACGTGATTTTGGAGGAGGAGAAATGCGACAAAGTGTTGGAAATTGTCAAATCCAAACTACTTACGCCGAGGGGCTTGCGTTCTCTTTCTCCGGACGATCCAGGATACAAAGGCTACTATTTTGGCAATCAAATCAGTCGAGACCATGCCTACCACAACGGAACTGTCTGGGCTTGGCTATTGGGACATTTTGCAGAGGGATACCTCAAGTTACACGGTAAAGCCGCTAAAATTTTCGTAGAGAAAATTATCAAGGGCTTTGATGGCGTCATGACGCAGTATGGAGTGGGCACTGTAGCTGAGATTTACGATGGGGATGCTCCACACCGCCCCAAAGGATCGGTATCTCAGGCCTGGAGCATTGCAGAACTTCTCCGCATGATGGACTTAGTCAAACAGATTTAACACATTTTTTATGAAGGTACTCATGTTTGGGTGGGAATTTCCACCCCATATTTCTGGAGGACTAGGCACGGCTTGCTATGGATTGATCCAAGGGATGAATGTCCACAAGCAAGAGGTGATTTTTGTGGTGCCCAAACTTTGGGGTGACGAAGAGCCTGTGGCTGATTTTGTCAATGCCAGCGGCGTAACTATTGATTACCGGGAGCGTCGGTTTAAAAAACTCTGGAAAAACCTGACTTACCTCGAAGTCAATAGTTTTTTGGTGCCCTATTTGGGTCCCAAAGCATTCAAAAAATTTACAGATTATGCCATCCATGACCGTACTGATGTAGATGAGAGCATATTTTCCACGAAATATCAGTTTAGCGGCAAATACGGCAAAAACCTCATGGAGGAAGTGTCTCGCTATGCCCTGGTTGGAGCACAAATCGCACGTGACCGAAGTGACTTTGACATCATCCATGCACACGATTGGCTAGCCTATCCTGCGGGCATCGCTGCCAAAGAAATTAGCGGCAAGCCCTTGGTCGTCCACGTACATGCTACGGAGTACGACCGATCTGGGGAATCGGTCAACTTTCCGGTATTTGAGATCGAACGTGCGGGCATGCATGCCGCTGACCACGTGGTAGCGGTAAGCCAATTGACCAAAAACATTTGCGTGCGGAAATACGGCATCCCTCCAGAAAAAGTAACCGTGCTACACAATGCCGTCCTCGACGCAAGCATCATCACCTCCTCCTATCAGAAAAAAGTACCGGAGAAAATCGTGACGTTCCTGGGTCGAATTACCTATCAAAAGGGCCCAGAGTATTTTGTGGAGGCTGCCAAAAAAGTGATTGAACGAGATCCCAATGTCCGCTTTGTCATGGCCGGATCCGGGGACTTGTTAAATAAGATGGTGGATCGCGTGGCCGAACTTCGCATGGGAACTAAATTTCATTTTACAGGATTCTTGAAAGGGGACGATGTAGATCACATGTATGCGATCAGCGACGTGTATGTGATGCCTTCGGTTTCCGAGCCTTTTGGGATTGCACCCTTGGAAGCTGTACGGCACAATACGCCCGTCATTATTTCCAAGCAATCTGGAGTGGCAGAGGTGCTAAACAATGCCATCAAAATTGATTTTTGGGATGTAGACGCGATGGCTGACGCCATTTTTGGATTGCTGCACTATCACAGTATCGCTCGCATGTTTACTGAGTTAGGAGCAGATGAATTGAAAAAATTGAAATGGGAGCATGTCGCTGCCAAACTTGTGACTGTTTACGAAAAAACTTTAGCCCAACGCGCATGAGAACCGTCTGTTTTTATTTCCAGGTCCATCAACCCTTCCGGCTCAAGCCCTACCGCTTTTTTGATATCGGGGAGGATCACTACTATTGGAACGATTACCTCAATCGTAATATCATCCGAAAAGTAGCACAGAAATGCTACCTCCCGATGAATTCCCTGTTGCTGGAACTCATCCAGCGCTATCAGGGTCGATTCAAGGTGGCATTTTCGATCTCTGGCACTTTCCTAGACCAACTTGAAGCCTATGCCCCCGATGTGCTGGAAAGTTTTCAACGTCTCGTAGCCACCGGGCAGGTGGAACTACTCAATGAAACTTACTCCCACTCCCTCGCGGCACTAAAAAGCAAGGATGAGTTTGCGTCGCTAGTCCACAAGCACCAGGAAAGAATCAAGGCTCTATTTAATGGGTACAGCCCAAGCATTTTTAGAAATACAGAATTGATCTATTCCGATCAGATTGGCGCTTTGGTGGAAGGTCTAGGCTTCAAAGGAATCCTGACCGAAGGGGCCAAGCATGTTTTGGGCTGGAAAAGTCCCAATTACGTCTATTCCAATGCACTGAAGCCTAACTTAAAGGTGTTGTTGAAAAATTTCCGTCTATCGGATGACATCGCCTTCCGATTTGGAGATAAAACCTGGGGAGACTTTCCACTTAGCACGGACAAGTTTGTGTCTTGGCTCAATGCCCTTCCCAAGGAAGAGCCTGTGGTCAATCTATTTATGGATTACGAAACTTTTGGGGAGCATCAGTGGGCAGAAACAGGGATCTTTGATTTCATGCGCCACCTTCCTGAAGCCATTTTTACGCAGTCCAACTTCACCTTTTCTACCCCATCTGAAGTTGTAGCAGCCCTACCGGCAGTAGGAAGCATCCATGTGCCTAGCCCTATTTCTTGGGCGGATGAGGAGCGTGACCTCACTGCCTGGCTAGGCAATGACATGCAAGACGAGGCGTTTGATCGGCTCTATGAACTGGAAAAGAAAATTCGGAAAGTTAAAGATCCTGAACTACTTCGGGATTGGGAATACTTACAGACCTCGGATCACTTTTATTACATCTGTACCAAGTTCTTTTCGGATGGATCGGTACATGAGTATTTCAGCCCCTACGATACGCCTTACGACGCATTCATCAACTACATGAATGTCTTGAGTGACTTTATCCTTCGGGTAGATGCCCACCTTAATAATTCTGCCTAAATACGATTTAGAGCGAAAGGAAGAGCGGGAAATTTTCTAAGTTCATATTGAATTCCTTTCCAAGAAATCAATAGCTCTCGGAAGCGTTGGGGAAATCTTTGGATTTTACGTCTGCGATGTAATTTTGAAAGGCCTCGGTCATGATTTTTTGCAAATCAGCATAGCGCCGTAAAAATCGCGGCTTAAACTCTTGCGTGATTCCCAACATGTCATGCATCACGAGTACCTGACCATCTACATCGCCTCCGGCACCGATGCCGATTACGGGAATGGTGAGCGCTTCTGCTACTCGCTTTCCTAAGGCAGCAGGAATTTTTTCCAAAACCAGGGCAAAGCAACCGCAAGCTTCGAGTAGCTTGGCATCTTCAATCAATTTTTCTGCTTCCTCCTCTTCCCTCGCTCGGACGGTGTAAGTCCCAAATTTGTAAATGGACTGGGGAGTCAAGCCCAAGTGTCCCATAACTGGCACACCTGCACTCAATATGCGTAAGACAGATTCCTTAATTTCGGCGCCCCCCTCTACCTTGACGGCATGGGCTCCGGACTCCTTCATGATTCGGATGGCCGAACGAAGGGCCTCCGAACTATTGCCTTGGTAATTGCCAAAAGGAATATCCACGACTACAAAAGCGCGCTTTACCGCGCGGACCACTGCGGAAGCATGGTAGATCATTTGATCCAAGGTGATCGGAAGGGTAGTCTCGTGGCCGGCCATTACATTCGACGCCGAATCGCCCACAAGTAAAATGTCCATTCCAGCCTGATCCACAATTTTTGCCATGGAAAAATCATAGGCGGTCAGCATGGAGATTTTTTCTCCTCGAAGCTTCATTTCCTGAAGCGTATGCGTAGTGATGCGCTTCACGGAAGCAGCGGAGTGAACAGACATATCGACTTAGAGCAGGTGAACTGAATAGTTGTTTTTAGAAAAATCCACCTTGATGTGTTCGTTGAAGGTGGTGGCTAATTCAAAACCCGTATAATCGGGCTTCACTGGAAAAAGGCCGTGGCTACGATTCACCAACACAGCTATTTCCATTTTCTCGACCTCCTGCCCCAAAAAAGGCTTTAAGGCATAGACCAAGGTTTTGCCTGTATTGAGGACATCGTCCACCAAAAGGATGGTTTTTCCCGCTAGGGCAAGGGGTGCTGATAGCCGTACCTCAGAGGTAGAAACGGCCTGCTTGTCCAAAAGCACTTCTACTTCCTCCACTTGGATAGGAGAAATCTTACGCAATTCCGTGGCGAGAAGGTGCCCCAAAGTAGTGCCCATACCCGTAATTCCTGCCACTACGATTCCCGCAGAAGCATGGAGATTCCGCTCATAGATTTCAAAGGCCATTCGCGTGATTTTTTGCCCTACTTGCTTGTGATTCAGTACTTCACTCATGGGTTGGTATTTAGAAAAGGAAAATTAGGCCAATTTGCCCTAGATTCAAAACACTTTATCGATGACTATCCTCTTCGCTTAGGATATTCCGGTAACTCTGATACCGGTAAGGGTGGATGTATCCTTCCTTCAATTTTTGGAGTACCACACAACCGGGCTCATTCACATGGGTGCAATTGTTGTATTTACATTGCCCCAAGTACTGCCGCATCTCTGGAAAAAAATGAGACAATTCTTCCTCAGCCACATCCAAAATGCCAAACTCTTTGATGCCTGGCGTATCGATGAGGTCTCCTGACCCTGGGAGGAAAAATAATTCCGCAAAGGTGGTTGTGTGTACCCCTTTGGCACTGTAATCGGATACCTCCTTGGTTTCTTGCTTGGCGTGCGGGAGGAGCGCATTGAGCAAGGTGCTTTTGCCTACGCCGGAATGCCCTGAAATTAGGTTGGATTTGTCTTGAATATAGGGAAGCAACTTGGAGTCAAGATCCTGGTCCTCCAAGGCAGAAACTTCTACCACCGGATAGCCGAGGGGCACATAGATTTCATGAATGTCTTGGAGCCAATCCTTTTCATCTTCGCCTTCCAACTGATCCATCTTGTTGACGACAAGCAGGGTAGGGATGCCATAACTCTCAGTAGCCACCAAGAAACGGTCAATAAAGCCTAGCGAAGTTCGTGGCTTCTTCATGGTAATCACCAAAATCGCTTGGTCAATGTTACTGGCAATGATGTGTGAAAAATGTTGCTTTCGCGTGGACTTTCGAATCACATAATTCTCCCGAGGAAAGATTTCATGGATCACTGCCGACTCCTGCCCTTCCTCCTTTTCCAATTCCACCCAATCGCCAACAGCAATGGGATTGGTCAATTTGAGTTCATCCTGCTTAAACTTCCCTTTCAAGCGCGCGGAAAGGATCCCCTGATCGGTATGGACTAGGTACCAACTTCCTGTAGATTTGATGACTCTTCCTTTCATTTGGCAGTAATTGAGGTACTTAGGTGTTCGGCAATTCGGGTCGCAGCGCCAAGGTTTGCTTTTACCCAGCGATGGGAAGCAACCACAGATTGGTAATAAAACTCCGGCTGCTCCAGCTTTGCCACCACTACTTGGAGTTCTTTAGCATTCGCTACTGGAAAACCACATCCTTCAGCTTGACTTTGGGCGGCCTCTGGAAACTTGGATGCCCGTATCGGTTTTCCAAAAATGACCGGAACTCCGAATCCTAATGGCTCTAAAATATTGTGAAGCCCTTTGCCAAAGCCACCGCCTACGTAGGCAAGGTGCGCAAATTGATACAAAGAAGAAAGCATTCCTATGTTGTCGATAAACAAGATTCCAGGAGCTTGCTCCTCCTTCCATTGGGAATATTTTTGAGAGGGACGCCCCAGCGCAAGTGCCCAGCGATCCATCATTGCTGTGTCCATGGCATGAGGCGCAATAATCCATAGCCAATCTGGTTTGGATTGGATCAAGGGTATAAGCAGGTTTAGATCTTCCTCCCAGGCGGATCCGATCACTACAGTGGTTCGATCTTGAATCCAATTTTTAATTGCAGGGAAATCGAGTGGTTGTGCAGCCGTGGCCACTACACGATCAAATCGCGTGTCTCCAGTGAGACTGGCTTGGAAAATACCTTGGCTAGAGAGAAGCTGAATACTGGCTTCGTTTTGGGTAAAAATCCAATCCATTTGCGCCAGCATGCTGCTAAAGAAATTGCCATACCAAGCGAAATAGGATTGTTCTGGTCGAAAAGAGGCAGCAATCAAATACGTAGGTATGCCCCGCTTTTTTAAGGCATGTAGGTGATGGTGCCAGAGGTCGTACTTGACAAAAATACTTCGAATGGGCTGCAAAACCGCTACAAAACGCTCCGCCCAAAACTTGCGATCGAGTGGTAGGTAGGTAATGTAATCCACCCCAGCCTGCGGCCTCCTGCTGGTCGGTTCATAACCAGAAGGACTAAAAAAACTGACGACCACCCAGGTTTCAGGTTCTTTGGCCTTGAGCGCGGCAATGACAGGTTTTGCTTGCTCGTATTCTCCCAAAGAAGCCACATGAAACCAAGTCAATGGGCCAGGATGGGCAGTTCTAAAGTCCTTGAGCGATGAAAACAGATTTTCTCGTTGTGCTAAAAAATGCCTGATTTTTGGCAAAAAAACGCCAAGGACTGGTAAAATCCTGGTGCTTAACTCCATAAAAAAGGCATAGAGAAGGTTCATCCTTCAAAAGTAGGCAATCCATTAGATTTCTATATTTTTTTTAGCTTTTGCTTGGATGAATTCGTAGCGAACCTTTTTTTTACAATTTGATACCTCTCAAGAGGTTGATGACCAAGCTATTGATTTGAAAGTGATTGCAATTTTTATGTGACAACTTTCTTTTTCCTATAAAAAATGATTCGAGTTTTGTTTGTGTGTTTGGGCAATATCTGCCGATCTCCAATGGCTGAAGGGATTTTTAATGCCAAGGTAAAATCCTTAGGGTTAGACAAACACCTGCAATCGGACAGCGCAGGCACTTCGGACTACCATATTGGAGAACTTCCAGATGAGCGAACGATTCGTTGTGCTCAAAAAAATGGGGTGGAAATCCAACACCGAGGCCGACAAGTTCACCCTACAGATTTCAGGGATTTTACCTACATCATCGCGATGGATTCGAGCAACCTCCGAAATTTGGAAGTCCTTAAACTCCAATCTCGGTTTCCCAACAAAGAGATTTTTTTAATGCGAAACTTTACTGTTGGGGAAGCAGATCTTGCTGTTCCCGATCCCTATTACGGCGGGGAGGAAGACTTTGAGAATGTATACCGCATTTTAGATGCTGCGCTAGATGGATTGATCGACCACCTAAAAGTTGTTCATCCCCAGGTTTTTGAAGCGTAGAAAAAAAAGAGGTGGGCAGTATAGTCTCCATTGGAAACTTCCCTGAGCTAAAGATTTATTTTTTGGCCTGTTTTCACCGCTTGGTAAATGGCATCAATGATACGCATGTCCTTCAATCCTTCTTCTCCATCCACAGGAATTAGCGGTTGCTTCCCATCCAGAATCATCGCAGCCATTTCATCCATTTGGGTGGTTTGATGGGTCACATGCGCATGCTGAAGTGGACCTGAATGGGTCCAGGCCTTGATGGGCCCATATCCTGTGGAAGGTTGCATTTCTGCAAAGCCTTTGTTCCCAGACAGGAAAAATTTATCTAGGTAGTTGAGGGAATAGGTAGACAAGCAAGAGGCAGTCGCACCAGAAGGAAAGCCCATCTGGAAGGTAATGGTCTCGTCTATGCCCTCCCCAAATTTGATGGGATCGGTTTTCGTTTCCTGCGCCGTCACCCAAATCGGATCCTCCCCCAACATATAGCGGGCCCCGTTGATGGAGTAGACACCAATATCCATCATCGCTCCTCCTCCGGATAGGGCCTTATTGAGCCTCCACTGAGAAGGATTGCCAATCACAAACCCACTTAAGCCTTGAAAAAATAGTGTTTTACCAAATTCTCCTGCACGCTGACGTTTGACAAGGTCTAGGGTATTGGCCTCAAAGTGCATGCGGTAGCCAATCAAGAGCTGCACCCCAGCGGCCTTGCAGGCAGCAATCATCTCCCGCCCTTCTTGTGCGGTAGTCGCCATGGGCTTCTCACAAATCACGTGCTTGCCTGCCTTGGCAAGCGCTAGGGTGTGCTCCTTGTGCAAGGCATTGGGGGTGATTACATAGACCGCATCGATATCCTTGTTGTTTTTGATTTGATCTACGGTTTCGTAGGAGTAGCAATTCTGAGCAGGAATCGAATATTTTTCCTGCCACTGGGCTATTTTGGATGGGGTACCACTAATTACACCGACTAGTTTGGCTCTCGAACAATCTTTCATCGCTTCAGCCACCCGAGATCCGTAACTGCCAAGCCCCATGATTGCGACACGCAAAACCTTCGGCTCTTGACCCAGGGCTTGGGCAATGCTATCGGAAAAAGGTAGGCTGAGTGCGAGCGTGGTAAGACCTGCTTGCTGGAGGAAGTGTCGGCGTGTGGGCATGTAGATCAGGGATTAGTGCAGAATAAGTTAGCAAATCTCGACTGCAAGTAACTCCCAAAATCTACTTTTTTCTTCGAACGGCCTGGTAGGTCGTTCGGGTGGTTTGCTCCAAAAGCAACACATACCCTTCCATCAAGGCCGAAATCTCGGCTGCCTTCGGTTTTAGAATAGTCAAAAGCTCCAACTCCTCGTTGTATCGGATCTCAAAGCTAGATTTGAGGCTCTCCACTAGTTGCTCCAATTTAAAAAGCTGGGAATCCACCACCAAAGAAACCGAGATTGCGGAAAGTTGGAGCATGTTGGCGCGCAGTTTCAGTTCTTTCAGCTTTTCGTAAATGGAGTGTATGTGTTTTTCCTCAATGAAGGTAAAGTCCGTCACCTTGAAGGTCACCAACACTTGATTTTTCTTCAGCACCAGGGTAGGCACCTCATGGGGGACTGCATGCTCATGGATTTTAGTTCCGGAAGCTTCCGGATTCAAGAAGGACTTGACAAATAAGGGAATGCCGGCATTGGCGAGCGGCTTGATTGTTTTGGGGTGTATGACCGAAGCGCCGAAATAGGTCATTTCTGCTGCTTCCCGGTACCTGAGTTCTTCAAACTTTTGGGTGTTTGGAAAAAGTTTGGGATCTGCATTGAGGACACCAGGCACATCTTTCCAAATAGTTACCGACTCCGCATCCAAACTACTGGCAAGAATCGCCGCTGTAAAGTCAGATCCTTCTCTTCCTAAAGTGGTGGTTCGGCCCTGCGGATCTTTTCCAATAAATCCTTGGGTCAAAATCGTCGTTTGCTCCAATAAGCCAGCCCATTGATTTTGGCAAGCGGCACGGGTCTTTTCCCAATCTATTTTTGCAAATCTAAAGTCCGAATCCGTATGGATTACCGTACGTGCATCCTGCCAAGAAAGGGACAATCCTTTAAAAATTAAGTATTCTGAGACGACAAGGGAAGAAAGCAATTCCCCATAACAAATCAGCTGATCGTATACTTCATCGTAATTGCTTTTCGATATCGGTGCCTCTAAGATGGGTTGCGCGGTATCCATCAGCTGTTCCAATTTGGCTACAACTGGGTGGGCATCCGGAAACAGTTCCTGACATACGCCTACATGGAAGTCCCTGATCTGCTTCCAGTCCTGGGAAAAATCGGCTTGCACCAACTTTTTAGCCAATACTGCCTCGAGCGCATTGGTTGTTTTTCCCATTGCGGAAACTACAATAAGCTTATTGGTATGAAGCCGGGTGTGAAGAATGGTATAGAGATTAAGAAGTGCAGCCGCATCTTTCACGGAAGCTCCACCAAATTTGTACACGTGCAAAGTCCTGTTCATAGGCAAAAAGGAGTCCGAAAAATCCCTGCTGCGAAGGTAAGCAAAGATGGATGAACCACCTACAAGACAGGAGCTAAGGAAAAATCCCTGCACGCTAATCCTCTCGAATCACCACTATTCAAAAATTGGCTAAGTTTTGGAAGTAGATGTTTACATTTGCTACTCTAACTGTAACATCCATGGCATTACGCTCCCTGTATCTCTCGCTAACCATTTTGACAATGGCCGTCATCACTTGGACCTCTTGTGGCCCGAAAGCACCCGTTATCGACGAAGCCTTCGCAACTCAAACCGAAAAGTTGCTCATTAAGGTAGATACCCTCCATACTGGCTTGGAAAACCCTTGGGGCATGACTTGGCTACCTGATGGCACCCTACTCGTCACTGAAAGAAAAGGGGAGATCCTGGTTTTCAAGGAGGATAAATTTACAGGAGAAAAAATCCAAGGTCTTCCTGCAGTTCATAACGTGAACCAAGCTGGACTTTTGGATATCGCGGTGCATCCCAACTATGCAGAAAATGGCTGGATCTACATCTCCTATGCCAAGCATTTTGAGGACAGCACTGCCGCCACCACCATCCTTAGATTCAAACTGGAAGGCAATCAGGCTGTAAACCAGGAGGAATTGATTGTGGCTGGACCTTCTTGGAAGGGTGGCCGCCACTTTGGTAGCCGCATCGTTTTTGACAAGGCTGGATTTCTTTATTTCTCCAACGGAGACAAGGGAAATATTCCGATGAACGCGCAAAACTTGAACAATGCCCACGGCAAAATTCACCGCATCAAGGATGACGGCGGCATCCCAGCAGACAATCCGTTCAAGGATTCCTTGGGCAACACCAGTTCAATCTGGACCTATGGCAACAGAAACCCACAAGGATTATTTTACGACAAGGAAACAGATCGAATCTGGGAGGTGGAACACGGCCCAATGGGTGGTGACGAACTCAACCTGATTGAAAAAGGAAAAAATTACGGATGGCCGGTGATTACCTATGGCATCAACTACGATGGCACACCCATCACGGATATCCAAGAAAAAGAAGGCATGGAGCAGCCAAAGCACTATTGGGTGCCTTCTATCGCTACCTGTGGTGTGGCCGTGGTGACGGGTGACAAATACCCCGCATGGAAAGGAAATATCCTCGTGGCCGCTTTGGCGAAGCAGCACATCGCTCGCGTGGAGATGAACGGGACCGCTTATGTTAAGGAAGAAAAATTGCTACAAGACATCGGACGCGTTCGCCAGGTAGCCCAGAGCCCAGACGGATACATCTATGCGATCACAGAGGCAACGGGCTTGTTGGTCAAATTGCTCCCTATCCGATAAAATTTTAGCTCATACTTACTCAAAAGACCTTTCAAACGAAAGGTCTTTTTTTTTGAAAAGGCTTATCCATAAATTACTACTCAAAATCAATTCGAAAATTTGACCCTCCCTTCCAAACTCTTTCTTTCAATCAGGCGTTAGGGTGGTATATCCTTGATCACGAACTACATGAAAACTTTTCCACTCTTTCTACTCGCTCTGTTGGGTTTGTTATCTCCTCTTTTCTCCTGTGAAGCCAAGGAAAGCGACCCCATTCCTGACTCCTTACCCACTCAAAAATTCACTACAAAAACAGAGAAGATGGTCATCAAGGTGGACACCCTCCACCGTGGATTTCAAAACCCTTGGGGGATGACTTGGATCAATGCAGAAACCATGTTGGTGACCGAGAAAAAAGGGGAAATCCTTATTTTCAAAAAAGACAGTTTCTCAGGCCAAAAAGTGACTGGACTTCCTGCATTTTACACCACAGGACAATCCGGATTATTAGACATTGCTGTCCATCCCAATTATGCGCAGAATGGGTGGATTTACATTGCTTATGGCAAACCTGTAGGCGATGGAGGGGCGACGACTATCGCTCGATTTAAATTATCAGGAACTGCTGTTGCATCCTTTGAAGAACTGATTGTCACTACCCCCGAATGGAAGGGGGGAACACATTATGGCAGCAGGATTGTATTTGACAACCAAAATTACCTCTACTTCAGCAACGGAGAGCGGGGCAGTCAGGACAATGCGCAAAATCTGAAAAATTCGCATGGAAAGGTTCACCGCATCCATGACGATGGACGCATTCCTGCCGACAACCCTTTTGTGAGCACGGCAGGAGCAATCCCATCCATTTGGACCTATGGGAATCGAAATCCACAGGGGCTATTTTTCGACAAAGCCTCCAATCGCCTTTGGGAAGTGGAGCATGGTCCTCGGGGCGGGGATGAACTGAACCTGCTTGAAAAAGGTAAAAATTACGGTTGGCCGGTCATCACCTACGGCATCAACTACAACGGCACCCCGATTACTGACATCTCCGAAAAAGAAGGAATGGAACAACCCGTAAAGTATTGGACTCCTTCGATTGCTACCTGTGGGATGGTGATGGTGACCTCAGACCGCTACCCCGCTTGGAAAGGTAATTTCCTGGTTGCTGCACTGGCAGGAACCCACATTGCACGCGTGGAAATGAACGGAACAAAACCTGTAGGAGAGGAAAAATTACTTCCAGGAATCGGTCGCGTCCGACAAGTGGCTCAGAGCCCGGAAGGGTATGTGTATGCCATCACCGAAGGTACAGGGCTTTTGATCAAACTAGTCCCTTCCAACTAGGATTCAAAAAACTGAATCTAATCCCACTTAGACAAAATCCACATCCACACTGAAGGGGTACTTCATCAAAAATTGAAGGGCCTCTTCGATGGACAGGTCTTCAAAAAGTACGCGGTGTAGATTTTCGGTAATTGGAGCACGGATGCCTGCAGTTTTCAAAAAGGCATCTACAATTCGGATCGTGTTGACCCCTTCGGCCACCTCTTCCATGGAGGCCATAATTTGGCTGAGGCTCTCCCCTTTTGCAAGGCGGAATCCTACGGTAAAATTTCTAGAATCCGGAGAGTTACAGGTGGTCACCAGGTCGCCGATGCCAGCGAGCCCCATCACCGAACTGGCAGTGCCTCCGAGTGCTTTACTCAAATGCGCCATTTCTACAATTCCTCGTGAAATCAACAGGCCTTTTGCATTTTCTCCCAGTCCTAATCCTGCCAAAGCTCCAGCAGCAATCGCAATGATATTCTTAAGCACCCCACTGAGTTCGACGCCAATGATATCCGAATTGCCATAGACTTGGAATTTTTCAGAGCGCAGCAGACGCTGCCCTTCCTGTATGACCTCGTTGTATTTACTAGCGATCACGGTTGCAGCAGGCTGCCCATCACTGAGTTCGGTAGAAATATTCGGCCCTGCCAAACAACCAACTCGAACAGCAAGCGTCTCTTTTACAATCACCTCGCTCATGGTTAGGATTTGATTGCGGCGAAGTTTTTTTAGGCTGTCCCATTGCTCTCCCTCACCCAGCTGTACTGCCAACCCTTTGGTTCCATGAATAACCAAATGGTAAGGGTGTAAAAAAGGGGCAAAAGTGCGCGTCACTTCCAAGAATGCGGCAGATGGAATCATAAAAAATAGGATTCCACAGGAGTTGCAAAGCTCCTCCGGAGAAAAGGTAGCACGAATCTTCGGATTCAATATTTTTCCAGAAGCGCTATGCTGGGTATTGATTTCCTCCACCACTTCCTGTTTGCGGGCATAGACCATCACCTCATTTTTCTCCGCAAGCATGTTGGCAATGGCCGTCCCGAAGCTTCCTACTCCGATTACGCCAATGGGCTGCGGTTTAGAAGAGTTTTTCAAGGCCATACCCGTGTAGTCTGTTGTGGTAAAAATAGAGCAAACTCATGTCTTCAGTAGTCAAGTTACCCGATTTATCTTTGATCAGCGGGCGCTTGGCATGGTACATACCCACATTATCCACGCCATGGGTAATGATTTCATCCATGGGTCGATTGAGGTGGGGCGCAGAATCAATTTTACCTTGCCGTTTTAATTCAAAAATCTGGTCCAATACACGTTGGCATGTGGATTTAAACTCCTCGTAGTTGAGGACCAAATCTTCTTGCGGAAGGCGGATCAAGTCAAAGAGATCCAGTTTGGCATTTTTGGCTTGGATCAATTCAAAGGCTACAAAAGCCACCAAATGGGAGCTAAATACCCGATTGATTTTATGAAACTCCTCCACAATGCGCTTGCCAAGCATCTGAGTATACTCTTCCTCACGCTGGGCATCGACGGTGACCTTCCCATTGGACATAAAATACTCCTGGGTATCCACCACTCGTCCCCATTTGTCTAAACTTTTTCCTTCTTCATCCACATAATTACCCATGACATCCATGGCGCGACCTACAGAAACAGAAATGTCCGACCCTTTGGTGAAAAACTTGAATAGAAACTTAGAAATCTTGTAGGAGGTGGAAAACTCATCGTTTTCCTTGTAATAGCGCTCCTGACCAGTCTGGCTTAAGTAATCTTGGATAAGTCCTGGAGCTTCTAGTACAAAGTGGTAATTGATGGTCACAGGAACAATAAAAATCTTTCTTGAAACATCCGAATTGCCATTTTGAAAATTAGCACGCTGTGCTTCAATGGCTGTACTGAGTAATCCTAACTTCAATTTGGATTCGATGATCCCACTTCTAGACCGGGTACCTCCAGGGAAGAATAGGCTGTGGCAACCAAATTGAATCGCCTCCTTGGAGTAGGTTTTCAAGGTCTCCAAATACATCATGTTTTTCTTTCTACGATCCACCTTGTAAGCCCCTAGGGCATTCATGAAATAGGCAAAAATCGAGATATTGAACAGATTCAGACCCGCCCCATAGATAAATGGAGGCATACCCAACACCGAAATAATCCATCCAATGAGGATGCTATCCAAATTTGAAAAGTGCGTAGGCACCATCACAACGGTTCCTTTTCGGGCCAATTCGCGTAGTTGAGCAGTTTGCCCAGTAATTTGAATTTTATCTTGAAGGGTATATTGGTTACTGAATAAGGACCCAAATCCCTTCACACGAGCCGCATTGAGGAGGCGGGAGAAGCCATAGGTTACTACCCTTCGGGTAAATTTGTAATGCGATGCTTTGAAATTGGATGCAATCTCTTCGGAATAGCGCGCAGTGATTTTGCGCAATACCGCCTGGTAGGCCTCCAATTTCTTGGCTTTAGTTCCTGAAACTTCGGTATGAATTTGAAGGAGGTTGCTTTTTACTTCCCCCCAAAAGGATCCTTCGTCATCGGGGTCTACATCCCAAGGATTTTGCTTGATCCGCAGCTTTTCTCGATAGAGCGTGGTCTCAAGCTCTTCCTTTAATATTTCGGGGTTTTTTCCAATTAAATCTAAAATCCTCCCTTCCGAAAGGGCCGCTACCTTTTTGACAAATTCTTTCCGTTCGCGGGCGAGCTTAACCACAGGCCATTCGTCTTTTTCGGGCAAAATGGGAGCGTATTGGTGTTTGATGTAGTTCTCCTCCAAGTGGTCGTTCTATTTTTAAAAACTTCCAAAGATAAGCAAAAAGGAACTGTGGCTTCCCAATTTATTCCATAGGGTCAGTTTGCGGAATAGATTTCATGAAAATCATCACCACAACTGTGGTCAATATCCCCATTACTCCCGCAAAAAATACAGACTGTGTCGTGTAATTCATCAAGTTAAAATAGGCCTCCGCTTCCGGCAAAGTCATTTTTCCAGAGTTGACCGTGAACTGGATGATGTTGGAAAAATAATCTGGAGAAATAAGGCCATGCGAAATGAATTGGCTCAAGGGCGTTAGCACCACCACCACCAAGGTAATCACCAAACCAGACACCAAGCCTTGTAAAAAAGTCATCCTCCCACGGTAAGTTTTTTTCTTTTTCTCCCAAAGAGCGACTACATAGATAAAAATCGCCAAAGGTGCATACAAGAGGGTATAGGTAGCATGCTGCTCAATCAAGCGATCGTGCCAGCCCAAACTTTTCTCTAAAACCATCCATGCCAAACCGGATAAGAAGAAAATAACCCCCCATTTCAATTCGATTCGTAACTTTTTCATAAATACCTAGGTAGAGAAAAGTGAAAGTAAACTATAATTTACAAAAAAAATGGAAACGTTTTCACAGTTCTAGAGTTGAAAGAAAAGGAAGCGCTCAAATTGTTGTCCATGCCAAAAAGCGTGGTATTTTTACATGCTCCAACCGTGATGAAACTAGACCTCAAGCAAATACAAGTGCCCATTGAGACTGAGATGGCTCAGTTTGAACATAAGTTCAGGGACTTTATGAAAAGTAAGGTCAAACTTCTCGACCACATCACCCATTACATCGTCAAGCGGAAGGGTAAGCAAATGCGCCCTATGTTTGTTTTTTTAACTGCGGGAGTCTGTGGAAACATCAATGAGTCTACCCACCGAGGTGCCGCATTGATCGAACTGCTGCACACTGCATCCTTGGTCCACGATGACGTAGTCGATGATGCCAATTACCGCAGGGGTTTTTTTTCCATCAATGCCCTCTGGAAAAATAAGATTGCCGTATTGGTTGGCGACTACCTCCTTTCCCGAGGCTTACTTCTCAGCGTGGAGCACAACGACTTTCACCTCTTGCGCATTGTCTCCAATGCCGTAAAAGAGATGTCCGAAGGGGAACTACTCCAAAGCTACAAGGCGAGAAAACTGGATATAGAAGAAGAAGTTTACTACCAAATCATCCGTCAAAAAACTGCCAGCTTAATTGCCTCCTGTTGCTCAGTGGGAGCATCCAGCGTATGTACTGACGAGGAAACCATCCAACGCATGTGGACCTTTGGCGAAAAAGTAGGGATGGCCTTCCAAATCAAAGATGACCTTTTTGATTATGGAGAGGATGAAATTGGCAAGCCCCTAGGGATCGACATCAAGGAAAAAAAGATGACCCTTCCCTTAATCTATGCGCTTCGAAATGCCGACTGGCTGGAGAAAAAGAAAATCATGTACCTCATCCGCAACCGATCTGAAGACAAAAAATCGGTCAATGAGGTCATTTCCTTTGTTAAGAAAAGCGGGGGACTCGATTATGCCAAGCAGAAGATGACTGAATTTTACCAGGAGGCACTTGCGCTATTGGCTCATTTTCCTGACTCGACTTACAAGTCATCCCTTAGAGACTTGGTTCTGTATTCCATCGAAAGGAAAAAATAGCGTTCTGATTATCCGCCATGCTGCCAGAGGGTTTAATGTCAATGGCCCAAATCTGGTTAATGAATTTCGCTGAGAGGCTGTAGTTTTCCTCTAAATTGAATGGCTTCGTTCTTTTTCTTACCTACCAAGAGTTCTCCTAAGGGGGAGTTTTTACTTAACAAGAACACTTGTTTATCGCCAACTTTAACTTGGCCTACACTAACTGCCAACAAAAACCAATCCGCCCCCAGTTGCACCAAAGCCCCTTCTTGAACAGTTGGAGGAGTATCTTTGATGGTTTGGAGCCGATACAATTCTTCCAAGTCAAGATTGCTTTGTTTAATCTGCTTTTCTAGGGAATTGAGGTCCTGCGTCATGGTCTCTCGACTGGTCTCGTATTTATCTCCTGCGCTATTTTTTTCCTCCTCCAGGATACTCTCAATGATATTTTTTCGCTCTTCGGCAAGAAGTGCTGCTTTTTGTTTCAGTTGGTTGATTGCAGTCTGGTATACTGCGCTTTTAAATTCATTCATACAGTTTACTCTTCACAAGGTTCTTTTCTTCGGGTATCGATGATGTAGACAATTTTCCATCCTTCGGCCAGTTTCACAAGCTGGAAGGAGTTTACACCGCAGTGAGAAAAGGTGTCGTTTACATAAAATTTATAGGGGGTCCATGCGCTAGCCATAGATCCATCCACTTGGATTTGGTAGGAAAGAATGCGCTCATCGAGTACAGTCCCAGCGGGCGTATTGGCAATTCGTTTGACAAAATCGGCTACCGAATTGCTTCCTACGGTGGTTCCCTCCGGCTTCTGCTGCACGGTTTGCATCAAGCCTTCCGAAGAAAAAGCCGCAGCCACCTGTTCTGCATTTTTTTGTTTCATCCCATCAAACAGAGAGCGAATGACTGCCTCGACTTCCTGTTCAGGAGTTTGAGCAAGGGCAGGAAGCCCAACTAGGCAGAGAAGAATTCCTACCAGAATCCATTTTTTCAGTTGAAAGTTAAATCCCTCCATAGAGCGTAAAGGTCATGTTGGTTAGCGCTGGGGTATTCACGGCATAGTGCATTGCCTCCGCAATATCGGAAGGATTCACCCATTTTGAAAAATCAGCCGTGGGCATAGCTGTCCGGTTGGCTTCAGAGTCCAAGATGCTTGGCACAAATACATGGGTACGGATGTCGGTCTCCTTGACTTCCTCCGCAATAATTTCTGCCAAGGAATTGACCAGACGCTTACTCAAGGCATAGGCAACTGCTCCTTTTGCTTCCTTGGATTCCAATGCAGTTCGAGCCCCTACAAAAAGAAAGGAACCACGTTGCTGCTTTTTCAAAAGCGGTAGAAAGGCTGTAGCGACAGTGAATGCACTAAAAAAATTAAGTTGGATCTGCTGACTAAGCTCCTGCTGTCTGGTGGTCTCCAAATCTCCAGGAGCATAGCCACCGACCAGCATGGCAATCGCTTCAAGATCTCCAAATTGAACTTCATACTCAGAAACAAATTCTTGAACCGCCTCCTCATTGGTCACATCCACTTCGTAGGTAACGTCCGCTTCGGGAGACTGCTCGTTGGCATCTGGACGTACAAGGGCAATGACATAATAGCCTTCCCGCTTAAACTTCCCTACCACTGCAGTGCCTAAGGCACCTGCTGCTCCTGTAATTACTAGATTTCTGCTCATCAGTCCGTCAAATCCTTCCTATATTTGCTAAAATAGGGTTAATTTTTCGATTGAACCATGAACCACCTCAAAAGCAGCATCCGAGTTAAGGAAAATGTTCGCAAAACCTACTTTGCGGTCAAACTCATCCTTCTTATTGTTCTACAGATTTTCTATGCTGGAGACACCTTTGTTGCTCCTTTTTTAGCGAAATACGAAATTTTGAATCACGTAGTCCGTGCACTCATTTTTCTCTTGAGTGCCAACCTGATTTTTTCATTAGGAAGAATCATCACCCTTCGGATTTACCTGCAACAACGGGAGGAGACCAAGGTGCAACCCAACTTTGTAGTGGGGATTGACCGCATCGAATTTTTACTCAATTTGATTGCCGTCCTTATTTTCCTAATGCTTGCCTTTGGAATCCAGCCCTTGGAATTTTTGACCAGCATCACCATCGTAGCCGCGGCCATTGCTTTGCTAACCAAGGACTACATCACCAATATTGTGAATGGGTTGATCATGATGTTTTCGGACCAACTTGAGATCGGAGACAAGATTCAAATCGGAAGGCATACCGGATTTATTCGGGACATTACCTTGATCAATTTGGTGTTGAAAAACGATGCAGGAGAAATCATCCTGATCCCAAATACCATGGCTCTGGCTGCTGATGTGGTCAATTTTTCGAAAAACAATACCCACCAGGTCATCTTCGATGCCGAGATTACCTCAAAAAATGAGATCCACCTGAGCCAACTCGAGGATTCACTTCAGGTAATCTTAGGGCAGTATCCCGAGGTGGTGACCAAAGAAGGCGCCCAACTGAATATCTTGGAGCGAAAAACAGAAAACCTACTGATCCGCTATCAATTCCCAATTAAATCGGGAGAAAAGCAGACCGAAATCCAAGTAAAAAAATCCATCAATCAAGCACTTATCGACTGGAATTATGAACTCCGAAAAGGGGAATTACTTTGATTGGGTCTACCAAGTAGTTCGTGAGATTCCTGCTGGCCGGGTAACTAGCTACGGAGCGATTGCCCATTACTTGGGCCTCAAGTCCGGGGCACGCATGGTGGGCTATGCAATGAATGCTGCGCATGTGCTCCCTGATGTGCCAGCCCACCGCGTCGTAAATCGACAGGGGGTCTTGACGGGAAAACATCATTTTTCTACAGCTACTACCATGCAAAGTCTCCTCGAAGCCGAAGGAGTGGTCGTTCAAAACGATCAGGTAGTGGATTTTGAATCTCGATTTTGGAGTCCCGAAAAAGAACTTAAGCCTTAGATTTTTTCCTGAGTAGGTAAAGCCCTGCAAACATTAGTCCTCCATTTAAAATCAGCGCTTCAAATCCAAAGGTATACCCCCAAAGCCAAGCCTTGGAATTAGAGGTAATCAGAAAGGTGAGTGCTGGTGCAAAAACTGCAATGGCTGGTACCCATGCATCTTTCACTTGATAGCGAGTGAATAAACCAAAGGTATAGAGCCCAAGAAGTGGTCCATAGGTATAGCCAGCAAGGATAAATACCGAATTGATGACACTTTGGTCATTGAGCCAGTAGAAGACTAAAATGAGTAAAAACATCAGGAAGGTAAAGCCGACGTGCACCAGTTTGCGGATAAAGAGGCGCCGCTCCGGAGCATAATTTCGATCGATTTGAAGAAAGTCGTAGCAAAAAGAAGTAGTCAAGGCCGTGAGGGTAGAATCCACACTCGAATAGGCAGCCGCGATGATACCCAATACAAAAACAATCCCAACAAAGGGGGAAAAATATTCCGTTGCCAACAAGGGAAATAGGCCATCCGACTTTTCAGGAATCGCAATCCCCTTGGTTTCTGCATACAAGTACAACATGACTCCTAGAGAGAGAAAAAGCAGGTTGACAACCACCAAAATCACGGTAAACCAAAACATGTTTTTCTGTGCATCCCCGAGCGTTCGGCAGGTGAGGTTTTTTTGCATCATGTCCTGATCAAGCCCCGTCATGACAATGGTGATGAATGCCCCGGAAATAAACTGCTTGAAGAAGTTGGTTCCTGCCTTCCAGTCCCAATTGAAGATCGTCGAACGCTCGTCCTCACTTATTCGGCTGATGTAATCTCCCAAACTTTTCAGTTCCAACTCGGATCCAATTAACCCCATCGTAATCAGTACCGACGCTAACATAAAGGTCGTTTGAAAGGTATCTGTCCAAACTACCGTCTTAATCCCTCCTCGATAGGTATACAACCAAATCAATCCCACCGTAATCAGCACCGACACCCAAAAAGGAATCCCCAATGCATCGAATAAAATCAATTGGAGGACACTGGCCACAAGGTACAGCCGAAGGGAAGAGCCAAGTGATCTGGATAGGATAAAGAAAAAAGCCCCCGTTTTGTAAGACCAAAAACCAAATCGATCCTCCAGATACGCATAGATGGAAACTAAATTCAAGCGGTAATAAAGGGGCAATAAGACCTTGGCAATTGTAAAATATCCCAGGGTATAGCCCAAAACAACTTGGAAGTAATAGAAGTTAGAATTGCCTACCTCTCCAGGAACAGAGATGAAAGTGACACCAGAAAGGGATGCCCCAATCATTCCAAAAGACACTAAAAACCAATGGGAGTTTCGGTCGCCTGTAAAAAAGGTGTCTCCTGTCAACTTTCGAGTAGTCAACCAGGAAATCAAAAAAAGTATCCCGAAATAAATTAAAATAACCGTTAAAACGAGTTGCGGATTCATATTGTAGGCGTCAGTCGCTCGCTAAGTTGTCCATTATTCTTAATTTTGCAAAATGAATCAGTTCAGCATACCCCTTCCCCATGTAGAAGAAATTGAGGTTCTCCTCGAGGAACTCATCGATCAGGAAGCGCTAGACCTCGTTGTATTCAATGATGATGTGAACACCTTTGAGCATGTCATTCAAGTGCTCATGAAAGTTTGCGAGCATACCCATGAGCAGGCAGAGCAGTGTACAATAATCATTCATTACAAAGGAAAGTGTGCGGTCAAGAAAGGTACTCGGCACGAATTAAAGCCACTTTGTGAGGCTATTTTAGACGAAGGCATTCAGGCTGCAATCCTTTAAAGAAATCCACGTGAACTTCCCCTCAAAATTAATTGAAGACGCAGTAACAGAAATCTCCAGGCTTCCGGGCATTGGCAAAAAAACTGCACTTCGCTTGGCTCTTCATTTACTGAAGCAGCATGAGGCGCATACAGAGGCATTATCGCTTGCTTTGACACGCATGCGCGCGGAGGTGTCTTATTGCAAAACCTGTCATGCACTGGCAGATGAGGAACTGTGCACCACCTGCCAAAGTCACAAAAGAGACCGCTCCATAGTCTGTGTGGTAGAGGATATCGGGGATGTGCTTGCCATCGAAAATACGAATCAATACCAGGGAGTCTACCATGTACTCGGTGGAGTCATCTCCCCCATGCAGGGCATTGGTCCTGAGGAGTTGACCTGTGAAAGTTTGGTTGCACGGGTCAAGCAAGGGGAAATTAAGGAAATCATTTTGGCACTTTCTGCAACCATGGAAGGAGATACGACCTCTTTTTATTTGGGGAAATTACTGGCTCCACTAGCCGTAAAGATCACCAGTATTGCCCGAGGCATTCCTGTGGGTGGAGAACTTGAGTTTACGGATGAAGTAACCCTAGGCCGAAGTATCCTTACCCGAATAAAATATTCACAGGAATAAAGAATTCTTTTGTAAGCAAAGCAAGAGCGTCTATATTTGCACACCTCAATGGGGAATTAGCTCAGTTGGCTAGAGCGTCCCGCAAGCGTGCGGGAAGGCCATCAGTTCGAATTCTGAAAGTAATCATGGGGGATTAGCTCAGTTGGCTAGAGCGCTACACTGGCAGTGTAGAGGTCATCGGTTCGAATCCGTTATCCTCCACAGGGCTGTCTCAATGAGGCAGCCTTTTTTTTGCGTTTTAAAATTGTCCTTGTGGATTTCAACCCAGAGACTGGGGATTAGCTCAGTTGGCTTTCGCGTCCCGCAAGCGTGCGGGAAGGTCATCGGTTCGAATCCGTTATCCTCCACAGGGCTCCGCAGAATTGCGGGGCCTTTTTTTAGCTAAATTTTTTCTACTAGGTATTCCATCTACATCCTTTTTAGCCTGAAAACCAACAAGTACTAGGTGGGCTCTACAGATGACTTGCAAGGGAGAGGCAAACACCACAATGGTGGATCTACCCCCTCAACAAAGGCGGGAGCGCCAGATTGGGAGATCCGATATACTGAAACAGCCCCCGATAGATCGTCTGCGCTCAAGCGTGAACTCGAAATCAAAAAGAAAAAAAGCAGAAACTACATCGAATGGCTAATTCAGAAATTAGAAAAGTCTAACCTATCTATGAATCCACCAAATTCAGGCCAGTTGAATCATTTTAAAAATAAAATTGAACAGTTGACGTTAGCGAATGCAAATAGTTATACTTAAAAATAGATGCGTCTATTAAACAACTTAAGGTTCAACATTAAATCAAATTTCTTTCAGAACTTGCCTCTTAATCATTTGGAGTTTATCTTAATAAATTGAAGAATAAATTCAAAAAAATCCAGTATCAACTGGCCATTAAGCGTACTTTTTTGAAATACTTTATGAAGTTTAAACTACTTTTTCTCTGCCTTACTTTGTTTTTCAGCTTGGGCTCCAAAGCTGCTGATCCGGAATTTTATCGCCTCAAAGTCACTACAAAAAGTTGGGAATATTCGAAAAGAGAATCCTTTTTAGATGGAAAAGTTAGTAAACGAATCGTGCAAAAATTGGATAGTATTTACGAAAAACTTCCAAGTGGCTATGAGTTCACCTTTGACCCATCGAGTCAGGCCTTAAAGGTGTTTGTGCATTGCTCCTTTGACTTTTATTCTGTTCAAAATGGTCAACTTGTTAAAGAATATCAATTCGCGAACCGAGGGTATACCTGCGGATCCTATTTGTTTGAAAGAAACAATTCCTATCATATTTTAGCTGGAAGGGGGCTGTGGAATTACCATGCAGATTTAATGCAATTTGACTCCCTCAATGGGTCCTGGGAATTTATTCAAACAAAAAATCAGCCCATGGACTATTTTCCACTCGGGTCCTACCAAACTTCAAAAGGGATAGTGACTTGGTTAGGGGAATACAATAACCCTCGAATCTCGAGATTGGAAGAGGAATTAAATGGCTTCTTTTTTGACTTTGAAAAAAAATCTTGGCAGCCCATTCAAATTGACATCAAAGAATTTAATCTCGGTGAAATTGCCCATGCCAATGAAAGTCAATTGTACGAGACCCGAGACTATGCATTTAGTGTCACTACTTCCCAAATACCAAGTATTGGTTGGTACATCTGGATTTTAGTAGAGAAAGAAACCGGCAAACTATTTTTTTACGAGGGCAATAAAAATTCGGAGATGTTTCACACTCCCTATTATGAAATTATTGGAAATAAATTCCGCTATTTTGATTACAACATCAATAGTGCTACCGAAGGAAAAGAAGTAGAAATCGACTTAGATTTTATTCGAAGCCAATCCAGGGAGATAGGACAGGTGATCCAACTTGATGCTCCAGATACTACTAAAACCACTTCGATTTCGACCCTACTCCTCTGGGGAGGCATCCCTTGTTTAATTCTTCTTTCTCTTTGGATAGGAATTCAACTCCAAAAAAGAAGAAATGCAACTTTACCAACCGGATTGGATGCTGAAATAGAGTCTGAAGTAGAACCAGAATCTGAAGATGAAAGCACAGAAATCCTCGAGAAATTACTTCCGCATAATGGGGAGAAATTGAGTACTGAAGCTTTCGATATGCTACTTGGCATACATCAAATCACCAACTTTGACTCCAAACGAATCAAACGCTCTCGCCTAATCAAAGCAATCAACAGCCAATACTTGGCTAAAAAAGGCTTTCCATTGATCACACGTATTAAAAATCCTGAAGACAAGCGCTTTGTCTTCTACAAAATTACCTTTGAAAGTGGAAGTTAATTTGAGGCATAGACTTCGCTAAGGTTAACTTCTTTCTTACCTTTCCTGAACTTCTCCTAACAGCAGGCTTATGTTAGATTGTATAAAAACCCAATTTTGGACTCTTTTTCTAACCTTGTCTTTATCGAGTTGTGCTTGCGCGCCAGAAGAAATCGCTCAATTCGCTTTTAGTGGCATGGAAAATCTACTCGGAGGGGGATTCCTGCCTTCGGAAGAACTTCGGGCCCTCGGGAAATTTCAAAGCACTAGTGTCAACCTTTCCAATACCACCCAAAACGGGGTAGAAGAATCCATCATTTTCCTAAGACTTGAAAATGGAGATCCAAAGATCCTAGCAGAGCAACGTGAACAACTAGCCCGCAACTGTGCCGAACTCTACCTTCGGGACTTTGAAAAAGCAGCAGATTATAAAAAGATCACCATACAGTTTGTACAAACTGACCCCTACAACCCGGAGAATGTTTCGATGGAAGAATACACATTCGACACCCAGGATTTTTAGTCGCTTAAGGGGGAGTTTTCCTAGATTTTTAGCTATTCGAATCGATGAACCCCTATCCAACTCCTGCAATGAGATTTAAAGCCATCTGCTCCGATATTGACGGTACCCTCCTCAACTCAGAGCGCTCGCTTTCGGCAAACCTCATCGCCATTGTTTCTTCCATTTCAACAGAAATTCCATTTTTTCTGGCAAGTGCGCGCATGCCTGCAGCCATGCGTCACTTATTGCAAGACTTGAATCGCCCCAAGGAACCCCTCATCGCTTACAACGGCGCATTGGTTTTGGATGCAGAAGGAAAGGAACTCGAATCCATCACCATTCCGATCTCCCTAGTTCAAGAGATCGTCCACACTGCCCTACCGGAAGGGCTGCACCTAAGTCTTTTCCATGGGGAAAACTGGTATACTCCTGAAGAAGATCATTGGGCATCTCGAGAGATTCAAAACACCAAAGTGCATCCTACCTGGAAAAGTCCCCAGGACGTCCTTGAAAATTGGTCAGCGACGAATTACGGCGCACATAAGGTCATGTGCATGGGAGATCCTACAAAAATAGACCTGATCTACCAAACCCTCCTCCAAAGACTGGGGACACAAATCCACCTCTACCGATCCAAAGACACCTATTTGGAAATTGCGCCGAAACCGATCTCCAAAGCCACTGGACTTAAAAAAATCCTAGCGCATGGATATGCCATTGGCCTAGACGAAGTAGTCGCCTTCGGAGATGGCTACAACGACATCGACTTGCTCCAACAAGTGGGCTGGGGAGTAGCCGTAGCAAATGCATTCCCTGAAGTGAAAGCAGTAGCCAATGAGATCACCCAACACCACAAAGAGGATGGAGTAGCGAGCACCCTGGCTCGCATTTTTCTGGACAAAAAATAAGTATCGAGTACCTGGTATCGAGTACCTGGTATCGAGTACCTGGTATCGAGTACCTGGTATCAAGTAGCTAGTATCAAGTAGCAAGACGAAAAAAAATTCTAGTCCATACTTTGTACTTGGTACTTCGTACAATACCCAAAGCTTTATCCGCACAGAAAAATTGCGGCTGACTCTTTATTCAAGTCCCTTGTCCCGCATTTTGACAAACTCGTCAAATCGTCGGTAAATGGCTACAGTAAATCCGAACAACATCACGATCGTTCCTATCCAGAGCACATTGATGTAGGGCTTCACAATGGCCTTTAGGACCACATAATCTTTCTGGTATTGGTTGACCTTGAATACAAATTTGTTTTGCTCTGGGAGAATATTTTCCAAACTGATTTTGATTCCCAATTCGGAGTCGATCACAGGGAGTTTCCCCACCTGGTTGTCCCGAATGATAAAGGTCGGTTCCAGCAATTTTTCCACATCGTAATCCAATACACGGATTTTAGCCTTCACCGCCACATCCCCTTCCTTCAAGGTGTAGCCATCGATCTCTTTCAATACCTCTGCACCATCAAAATAGGCTACAAAGTCTGCCACATGGAATTGCTCTCCCTTACTGACTTCGTAGGTTTCATCCTCCTTCCACTCGGGATCGGAGAAGTCATTCATCGCTGCCACATAAGTGTACAGGTCCTTATTCAGGTAAATTTTGGAGTCTGGTGAAGAAATCAAGCCCCCCATGCCTTCATTGAACTGGGACATGGGAGTCAGTGAAAACTGCAACGCTTCGTTTTGTAGGTAATCAATCTTAAAGTAGTCGTTTTCCTCCAAGACCAACTGTACCGTATCTCCTTTTTTGAAATAAGTTTGGTAATCCTCCAAGGCAATCGCCTCATTCACCTCGCCGGTAGAAGCCAAGATCTTGGCAGGCACATATTCAGAAACCCCAACTACTTTCTTTTGTCTACCGCGGTACACCACGGTGTAGTCCTTCATCTGAGTAGGCTTATTGATCCAAAGCAAGACGTGCTCCTTGTTCATTTCATCCTCCCAACTGTTGCTGTAGGTCAGTCCAGACATATTTATCGAAATCACTTCCGAATACCCAGAACTGAACATGATGCCAATCAAAATCATCCCCAAACCGATGTGCGCCAGCGAACCACCCGCAAGTTTGAAAGTGGATTTCTTTAGTAGTTTGATTAAAATCGTCGCATTGGCAACAATGGTAAACATGCCTGCGAGCACAAGGATCATGTATTTCCAGTCGTACACCTTGGCCAATACAATGATGGCTGTAGACAAGAGGATGGACACCACATAAGGGGCCACGAGGGAATCCCGCAAAGCCTTTTTATCAATGTTTTGCCACCAGAAAAATTGCCCCACCGAGGTCAATAAGGCCAATACCACGGCAAACCACAATTGGAACTTGGTATAGAATCCTACCTGATCGGCAGGAGGAGCCATGTTGGAAATCCCTCCAAAACTTTCGATCAAGGCATTCCAAGCAGGAATGGAAGTAGGCAAAATCACCTGAAAGGACATGAGCCCCAAGGTCATCGCTCCTAAGAAAATCCAAAACTCACGGGAATAAACGGATGCCTCACGTTCGGAAGTAGGCAAGTGCTTCCAAGCGCGAGCAGCAAGGAAAATCGCCACTCCCATAAAAAATAGCAAGTACAGCAACAACTGGCCCGACAAGCCTAGATCCGTGAAGGAGTGTACCGAAGCATCTCCCAAGACCCCCGAACGAACGAGGAAGGTGGCATACAATACCAAGATAAAACTGAGGATCACCAAGATGATGGAAGTCTTCAGGGCGGTTGCACTTTTCTTGAAGGTGATCATGGTATGGATAGCCGCAACCAAGATTAGCCAAGGCACATACACCGCATTTTCTACCGGATCCCAGTTCCAATATCCTCCGAAATTCAAGGTCACATAGGCCCAATAGGCTCCCATGATAATCCCCATTCCCAAAATCATGGCCGAGAAAATCGCCCATGGCAAGGCAGGACGAATCCATTCTGCATATTTTTTGGTGACCAAACCGCCAATCAAGAAAGCAAAGGGAACCAAGGTGGATGCATAGCCCAAAAACAAGGTAGGCGGGTGAATGACCATCCAGATATTCTGCAACAGGGGATTGAGTCCCGTGCCGTCTTCCGGTACAAAATCAGGATTTAATTCAAAAATCGGCGCCTGGGTAGCGTCTCGAAGTAGGATAAATGGAGAACTGCCAATCTTTAAGTCCCCAACCACTACTCCCAAGATCATGGAAATTAGGAAGGCCTGCACTAAAGAGAAAACCACCATCACGGGTGCCTCCCAGAATTTATTGGTGTGTACTAGGATCAAGCCAAGAACCACATTCCAAAATGCCCACAGAATAAATGCTCCTTCTTGACCCTCCCAAAAACTGGAGATCATGTAATGCACGGGAAGGGCTTTGGAACTGTGGGAGTAGGCGTAAAAATACTCGTAACGCTGGTTGTAAATGATTTCAAACAACGAAAACGCGATTAAGCTCGTGGAAAGCGCATGAATGTAAAAACTCACACGGCTAAATCTTCGCCAACTGGCTTTTTCGAGTTCGTTGGCCTTGAAATACTGACTATAGGCAAAGGCCGTAATCAATGCACTCACAAAGGCCACCAAGGTAGTGAGGTGACCAAAATTGCCCACAAAGGTATTCATCATACGAATTTACTTGGGATATACGCCATCACACTCCAGCCGCTTGCACGTCCGTTTCCTGATATTTGGAAGGACATTTCATGAGGATCTTGTCAGCCACAAAGATTTCTTGATCTCGGTAAGAACCAATGACCACAACTTGCTCGGAGCGATGAAAGTCTGCAGGCACAGGCTGGTTGTAAAATACTTTTTGCTCGGTCCCTTCATTGTCCACCAACAAAAAAGTAAAGGAGGTTTTATCCTCACGAACCTCAATTCCTGCAACTTCACCTAAGTTGTCTTTCTTTAACTTACCTACCACATGGATAGCCTTGTCCTCTCCATCCTGCTTCATTTCCAAAGCGGTATTGAAACTTTCGTAGCTACTTGCATCCCCTATGGAACTCAAGATGATGACAATGGCTATAGCAATAATTCCTAAACCAATCAGGTGTCCTTTTTTCATGCCAATCGCCCTTTAGTTTGTTTTACTTTTCTCCAACTTGGTTACACGCCGATCTGTTTGAATCACGTAAGCGAGTAGGCCGATGAAAATCAAGACAATGATCCCCACCAACACATAGATTTTACCCTCACTTCGCATGACATCAGCCATCTCTACCTCCTTATTGCTGTAATCAGCAGCCGTAACGGCAATTTTTTCCTGAGCCTGTGCAGCAAAAGAAATAAGCACCAACAGGAATGCTACTATTTTTTTCATCGATTAATCGTTTACAAAATTTTCTTCCGCTTCTCGCTCCATTCTACGGATACGAACACGAACAGTTGCAATCCAAGTTCCCAAAAGGGTCCATGCTACAATGGCAGGGTAAAACACCAGTCGAAGTTTGGAGTCCAAATCGTAGGCATTGAAGCCTGGGTTGCCCCCATTTCCAGGGTGAAGACTATCAGTAAGACGCGGCAATACAAAGATCAAAGGGATAAAGGCGGCAAAGGCAAAAAGGTTGTACACCGCAGCAATTCTCCCGCGCTGCTGGGCATCTGAAAGGCTACCTCTCAAGATTAAGTAGGCAAAATACATGAGCAAGCCGATGGCCGAAGCATTCTGCTTGGGATCCCCACTCCAGTAATCTCCCCAGGTAAACTTGGCCCATAACATCCCCGTGGCAATACCCAATACCCCAAACAAAATGGCAGCATTGGTAAATTCTAAGGCAATGTCATCATGTCTTAGGTCATTGCTTCTCAGATACTTCACAGAGTACCAAGCGGCTACGAGAAGCATCAAAATCATCCCAAACCACATGGTCACGTGAAAATGGAGCGCACGAATGGTCTCGTTGAGGATAGGAAGCCGAGGAACTTCCAGCAGCAAACCACCCAAAAGCGTAAACATCAAAAGCCCTAGGGTAAGTATTTTCCACCAAGATTGGCGCATAACAAGGCGTTAGAATTATTCCTGCAAAAATAAGAGATATGTTCCTGAATCACCTTCTTTTTCTTAGAAAAGGAAAGCCTAAACTTGCAATTTAACCTACGGTTGCCCCAGAAATTTTGTGGTGCTCGCCTACCTTTATCCGCATTCCCAATTTCAATCCCTACCTTTGCGGCGTGGAACTTCAGAAAAAAGACATCCGAAAATTAAGTTTGCCCGACCTGGAAGAATTCTTTCTAGCGCAGGGGGAGAAAAAATTCCGTGCCAAGCAAGTTTATGAATGGCTCTGGAATAAGTCTTTGAAGAATTTCGATGAGATGAGCAACATCTCTCTTTCCACTCGGGAACTGCTCAAGACGCACTTTTCCATCAACCACATCCGCGTGGACTTGATGCAGCACAGCAGTGACGGCACCATCAAAAATGCGGTCAAACTCTTCGATGACAAGATTGTCGAATCTGTGCTTATCCCGACCACCAAACGGATTACCGCCTGTATTTCTTCGCAAGTGGGATGCAGTTTGGATTGCAACTTTTGCGCAACGGCGCGATTGAAGCGAATGAGAAACTTGAATTCCGATGAGATCTATGATCAAGTAGTGGCCATCAAAGATGAGGCGGAAACCTATTTTCAGCGGCCCCTGACCAACATCGTCTTTATGGGGATGGGTGAGCCCCTACTCAACTACGCCAATGTGATCAATGCCATCGATAAAATCACCTCACCCGATGGTTTGGGCATGGCTCCCCGTAGAATCACGCTTTCTACCGTGGGCATCCCTAAGATGATCCGAAAAATGGCAGAGGATGAGGTCAAATTTAACCTGGCCATCTCACTTCACTCCGCCATCAACGAGACCCGTTCCCGCCTCATGCCGATCAACGAGGTGAATCCGTTGGAAGACCTAGCAGAAGCCTTAACCTTTTGGTACAGCCGCACCAAGCGAAAAGTTACCTATGAATACGTGATCTGGGAAGGAATCAACGACGACGAGCGGCATGCCAAAGCCCTTGCCAAATTTTGCAAGATCATCCCTTCCAAAGTCAACCTCATCCAATACAACCCCATCGATGAAGGGGAATTCAGACAGGCATCCCAAGAGGCCGTGGACCTATATGTCCGCGTATTGGAAGGCCAAGGCATCATTGCCAAGGTACGCAAGTCTAGAGGTCAGGACATTGATGCCGCCTGTGGGCAACTTGCCAATAAAAACGAAGTGGCACAACTTCAACCCTCGGAGCCTAACACTTGAGGCAACCCTTATCCGCCAAAACCGGTATACAACTCGTATAACCTTCCAATTTTTCGATGAAAAATATCCAATCCCTACTTTTTCTGCTTAGTCTTCTGATTTTTTCGGTGCCTACCCTAGCTCAAGAAGGACTTCCAGCACAAATCCAAACCTATTTTAAGAACTCCCAGGATGAATTTCCGGTGGAGAAAGCCTATCTCCACCTCGATAAATTCACCTACACGCTAGGGGATGACCTGTGGTTTTCAGCCTACCTGGTAGCAGGCGGGGCACAGCTACCCAGCCCGATGAGCAAGACCCTCTACGTGGACTTGTTTGATGGAGATGGTCTAAAGGTGGCTCAAAAAATCATTTCCCTTGAAAATGGACGGGGTATGGGGGACTTCAAAATTCCAAACTTTGGAAAGACGGGGACCTACCAACTCAAGGCCTACACCACCTGGATGCGGAATTTTGGAGAAGCATACTTTTTCATGCAACAGGTACAAGTGGTAGATGGCCTGGGGGGAGCGTTTCTTCCTACCATTCAATTCAGCGAAGTGCGCCAGGAAAATTCGAGAGTCCGCTACCAAGTCACTTTAGAAGCGGTCAATGCACTGGGAGAACCGTTGAGCAATGCCCAAATCAGTTTGCAGGCAATCGCTGGGGACGAGGAACTGCATCGCCAATCCATTCAACTCAATGCCCAAGGCATAGCAGAATTTGGTTTTTCCGTTCCCAATGCCCCCCATCCTGCGCAGCACCTAGTCCTTTCCTTTGAAGAAAGTCCAGGCTACCAAATCACCCACAAGTTGAAACTCCCCTATTCCTTGGAAGCTGCAGACATCCAATTTTTACCAGAAGGTGGAAATTGGATTTTAGGAAAGAAATCAAGGGTAGCCATTCGGGCAATATCCCCAGATGGGACACCTCTTGTGCTTCAGGGAAGTATCGAAGGAGAATTAGGCACCTCCTTTACCACCAATGCAGCCGGTCTTGGTAAACTTGAATTTACCCCCCAGCAAGCCGATTATACAGCACTACTCCTGGACCCCATTTCTGGAACTACGCGCCGAATTGCACTCCCCAAAGCGCTGCAGAACGGGCTCAGCATCCATGTTCAAAACCCAAGTGATGGATCGGTGATCTCTGCCTTAATTCAAGGAGTGGGTGTTTCTGGGAAACTCCTCTTGGTCACCCATACTCGAGGATTGATTAATTACATGGCAGAAGGGACCCTAGTCAATGGGGTCTGGGGCGTACGCATCCCCAAGAAAAATCTTCCAAGTGGCATCCATACGATTGCCCTTTTGGATGAACAAGGCAGGCCTTTGCTGGAACGATTGGTTTTTGTCCAAAATGATGACGAGTTAAACCTGGAATTAAACTCAACTTCAGGGCCCCTGCGACCACGAGGAAAAGTAAGTTTGGAACTTAACAGCAGCTTCCAAGACAGTACCTCTCTAGCCAGTTTATCGCTCTCGGTAGTGGATCTAGACCAGGTGGAAGATCAAAGTGATTTGAAGGGGACGATTTTTTCTCATCTTCTCCTCAGTAGCGATTTAAAGGGGACGATTTACCGACCTGGATATTACTTTAGAAAAGATATTCCCAACGCTGCCGAGGAACTCGATTTAGTCCTTTTGACTCATGGTTGGACCCGGTTTGATTGGGAGGATGTCCTTCAAAACCGACTTCCAGATCAAGGCTTTTACATCGAACAAGGGATTACAATTTCGGGGAAAATAGAAGAGCAGACCCCAACCAAAAAAGGATTGGGTGGAGGAAAAATTACAGCCCTAGTTGGTGAAGGGGTCGAACTTCTTTCTACCGAGTATGGTCCCGATGGAAACTTCTTTTTGACTGACCTGCAGTACCAAGATTCGGTGTCGGTTACGCTCACAGCGGAAGACTTACGCGCTCGTAATTTTATTAATCTTAGCATAGCTGTTCCCCAACTCCCTTTCACCCAGTTGAGCGGAGTCTATCCCGCGGATAGCAGTTGGCCCAAAGGATTGGCAGCTACGGTACGGGAAAGAAACCTGATGCAACAGCTCAGTTCCAACCTTTTGGAAAAAGAACTCGATGCAATTACCGTAGTAGCGGAGACCCTACAGGAGGAGCAGACTCAAGCCCGAAAAATCTATGGAGAAGGCGATGCGGTGATCAAGCCAGAGGACATTCCTGGAGGTCAAGGGTTTATCAATATTTTTCAGCTGATCCAGGGACGTGTAGCCGGGGTACGCGTCACCTTTGACGGATTCAATGCTACGGTACAAATTCGAGGGGTAGGGTCTATTCAGGCTGGTACAGAACCCATGTACATGCTCAACAATGTGCCAGTAGATGCATTCACGCTTCGTGGCATTAGTCCACGAGATGTGGAAAGTGTAGAGGTATTTAAGGACCCTGCTAGCACAGCACTATTTGGTGCCCAAGGAGGAAATGGAGTAATCGCCGTCTACACCAAGGCAGGCACAAGTACTACCTACAGCAGTGTTGGGGGATCTTTGGTAACCAAATACAGTGGCTATTCCATCCCACGCGTATTTTATTCTCCCAAATACGACGAAAACTCTCCTGCCAATACGCTGACCGATAAGCGAGCCACCTTGTTCTGGAATCCACTGATTCAGACAGATCAAAGTGGGAAAGCAAGCCTATCCTATTACAATTCTGAGACTGCAACCCGGCATTTGCTGATCCTGGAGGGGATAGACTCGCAAGGAAGATTGGGTAGGTTGGTCAAAGTGATTGAATAATTTGGGGGATTCAAGAGATTTGGTAGCTTCGCAAAAAATGATGCGATGAAAAATCTTCTCCTAGTCACCTTTCTTCTTTTTGGTTCGACTACTATCCTTCAAGCACAAGAGCAGGGAGATTCCCGACTTCATGTATTGGGTCAGTATGGGTTACGGATGGAAGAAGCCGGAATTGGATTGGGCTGGGAGTATTTTTTTGCGCCTCAATTTGGACTAATGCCAAGTTACACGCAACTCTTTCCTGCCGTAGGTAGAGCGGGTAATTTCAGCGCCGATTTGCGGTACTACCTCTCCAAGGACAAGTCACAGGTCTATGTGGTGACAGGCTATAGCTTAACTTCAGAAAACTCCCAACCCGAGACTGCTGGCACCAAGCGAAATCTAAGCGGCGCGAATGTAGGGGTGGGAGCCGTAGTACCACTCACAGACTGGGTAGGATTGAGTACCGAATTCAAATTTCAAAGTCAAGGCTTCCAGCAAACCTTCTTTCGGTTTGGCCTAGAATTTCCACTTGGAAAATAAGGGCTAAATCTTGTCAACAGTTGACGGTCGACGGACCACAGTACCATGTACCAGGTACGAAGTATGGATACTAAACCCAGTCAAATAACGACTCAGCTGTCGACAGTGGACTGGTAGCTGTTGACTTATTGCACCTACTTCTTACTGTATTCAAACAGTTTTCTTTTTTCTTCCTTGGTCAGGCCCTCGTAGCCCTTTTCGGCAATTTTATCTAAAATTTTATCGACCTCTTCCTGACTTAGCGCATCCTTAGCACCCGCTTGCATTTGCTCAGACTTGGTAGATCGAGACCCAGTAGCCGTAGAAGTAGCCCTTCTATAACTCACTTTAGGGGCACGTTTGCGAAATAGATTTTCGAAAAATAACCCCACTTTTTGGATGGGAATACCCAAGTCCCAACCTTTTCGCAACAAGAAGATATAGCCGAAGCCAAGCATCGCCCCTCCCAAATGGGCGATTTCTCCACCGGCATTTTCGCCAATCGAGCTGGCAAAAGAAAGGAGCACATAAAAGGCCGCGATGTAGACAATTTTGACTGGACCGAAAAGCAAAAGCACAAAGGTAGTTTGTGGCGCAAGCGTAGCTGCACCTACCACCACCGCAAATACCCCTGCACTCGCACCAAGCATAAAAGAGGTGTCCACAGCACCTGAAAAATAGGGGGCAATGTTGTACATCAACAGGTAAAATCCTGCTCCAAACACCCCGCCCAGAATATACAAGTTGGCCAGCTTTCTACTGCCTAAATACTGATGGATAAGGAGTCCAAAATAGTAGAGGAAAAGCAGGTTGAATAGGATATGAAAAGGCCCCTCATGCAAAAAGAAGTACGTGAGGATGGACCAAGGTTGCTTGGCTAGCGTAGGCAAGGAGGCTGGCATCATGATCCACTTCAGTCCTTCTTTGTAGACTGCTCCAAAGCCGCTAAGGGTCAGGACGACACGCGAAATCAACAGGATAAAAAAAGCAATCAGGTTGATGGCCATTAGCTTGTACAAGCTATTGTCCCGACGGGTAAATGCGTTTTTTAGATTATCCCAAAAACTTGAGTACATATCAGTAGAAGCTATTTCTATTTTTTTTCCAGAAGTAAACTAGAATGGCTCCGACCACAAGACCACTGAGGTGCGCAAAGTGGGCCACGTTATCCGTAGGACTTGTCAACAGCACATTGTAAATCGTGTAAAGCCCATAGAAAAGTACCATGTACTTCGCCTTAATCGGAATGGGAGGAAATAGGAGAAAGAGTTGGGTATTGGGAAACAGCATGCCAAAAGCAATCAAGATTCCGAAAAGCGCTCCCGATGCACCCACCATGGGTTGGTTGACTTGAAGTTCCAAAATGGTAGTTAAGGTTTGTTCCGCGCGCTGGATATTCATGGGATCTTCCGGATTTCTGCTGTATTGATCTACGAAGTCAAATACTTCTGGAGAAAAATAACCACGATTTTCAATTACCAATTTGTTGAAATATTCAGGGTCAGGATCTGATTCAAAAGCCAATACCTTCTCTTCCATCGTGCGGTACTGCACCAAGGTATAGCCAGAATAAAGCACTCCAGCACCCATTCCAGAGACCATCCAAAGGATAAAAAGTTTTTTGGGACCGAGAAACTGTTCCAGGAGGGGACCAAAAATCAGGAGCCCAAAAAGGTTGCTGAATAGATGCCAAAAATCGGCATGCATAAACATGTAGGAAAGAAACTGGAAGGGCTTGAAGTAGGAACTCTGAATATTGTAGAGGGCAAACCAGTGGTCAAGGGAAGGGAACACAAAGGTAGCCACCAAAAAAACGGCGATGTTGATCAGCAATAGATTTTTGACAACCGGGGTGATGTTTCTAAACATGTTATTTAGCGAAGAAGGCGTGTATGCTTGTTAAATCCAATTTCACGAAGGTTTTGTTTCCAGAAGGGGAATAATTTGGATTCGGACAAGCGAAAAGTTGCCCTACCAAGGTTTCCATCTCTTGTGCAGCTAGTTTTTGTCCCTTCTTTAAGGCAGCCCTTTTGGAAAGAGATCGGGCTAGGTTTTCTTTTTTGTCAAGGGAGAGTTCGTTTTTGAAATTTTTAAACTGCTCAATCAGCCCTTCAAAAAGTTCCTTTTCATTTTTCTCTTGGGTTTCTGCAGGCACCCCTCGGATGACCACGGTGTCTTTGCCAAATTCCTCCACTTGAAAACCAAGGCTGGTCAACTCTGGAAGCATGTCCATCACCAAGGCAAAATCTGAGGCGTTTAAGGTGAGTACGGTAGGAAATAAGCATTGCTGCGAAGCCCCATGGGTGGATTGCAGCTGCTTGAGGTAACGCTCGTAGAGAATCCGCTCATGAGCCAATTGCTGATCCACTATAAGCAGTCCCGTTGACATTTGCGCTACGATGTAACTTTTTTCAACTTGAAAGGTGGTTCCCGTTCCAGCCGCAGCTTCCTGCTGCAATGCCAAGGTCATCTCCCCTGCAGTCGCTCGGCTTGGAAACGTGAGGAGCTCTTGGTCTTCGCCCGAAAAACCAGGGGATTGCTGGGAGGTGGATTGCGGGGCATGGCCTTCAAAAAGACGCTCCCAACCTGAAACGGAGGCACGTTGAAACTCCGGCGTATTGTAGGTTTTGTAGCTGTACTCCCGGTCCACATCCAGCGAAGTTTGAGGATTTTTGGTCCAATTTTCTTGGAAGTTGACGTCCAGGCTAAAATCGAGCGCAGGCATGACCTGGTGTGCGCCAAGGGCTTGTTTGACAGCCGAGCGGATAACCGCGTAGATGGTGCGCTCGTCCTCAAACTTGATTTCCGTTTTGGTGGGGTGCACATTAATATCAATGGTAGCCGGGTCTATGTCCAAAAACAAGACGTAGAAGGGGTGTTGGTCGGCTTGAATCAAGCCTTCATAAGCAGTGCTCACTGCATGGTGAAGGTAACTGCTCTTGATGTAGCGATTGTTGACAAAGAAAAATTGTTCTCCTCGAGTCTTTTTGGCGTATTCAGGCTTTCCGACATAGCCTTTGATGCTCAGGTGCGGGGTACTTTCCTCGCAAGGCACCAATTGATTTTGAACCGCTTTCCCAAAAATACCTACAATACGCTGGCTCAATTTGCCTGGAAGCAAGTTGTAGGTTTCTAATTCTCCTTGGTGCAGGGAAAAGGCGATTTCTGGATAGGAAAGGGCTACCCGTTGAAATTCATCTACGAGATGCCTCATTTCTACGGGGTTGGACTTCAAAAAATTTCTTCGAGCAGGCACATTGAAAAACAAGTTTTTCATCGCCACAGAAGTCCCGATCGGAAGCGCCGCTGGTTCTTGTTTTTTGACTTCAGAACCTTCGATTTGGATCAATGTTCCTACTTCCGCTTCTTGGGTTTTGGTTTTGAGTTCCACTTGAGCCACCGCAGCAATGGAAGCCATGGCTTCGCCTCGAAACCCAAAAGTACGAATGGCAAAAAGGTCCTGTGCGGTACGGATTTTGGAAGTGGCATGTCTCTCAAAACTCATGCGGGCATCGGTTGGAGACATGCCCTTCCCGTTGTCTATTACCTGAATGAGTTGCTTCCCAGCATCTTTGAGGACTACTTGAATTTGAGTAGCACCCGCATCTACCGCATTTTCAAGGAGTTCCTTGAGCGCAGAAGCGGGGCGTTGAACTACCTCACCAGCAGCAATTTGATTGGCAATGGCATCGGGAAGTAGTTGGATGAAATCAGGCATTTTTTCTACTCTTGAGGAATCTGAGCAAATAATAAAACCCTGCGATGCCTCCGGCAGTATAGCCCATGTAAGTAAACACTTGTGGGCCTATATAAATGTATCCAAATGCCGAAAGGACCATTCCTAAGAATAGTAAAGTTCGAAGCAGGGTATTCGAATTAAACACTGCATTTTCACGTGGCTTATTGGATCTAAAGGTAGCAAATGAACCCTTCATCATGGGGCGTCTAGGGGATTGGGAATCGCTTGACTGCTCGATTTCCCCCTCACGTTCCAATTCCATTTTTATCTGAGCTGTACGTGCCTCTAGCTCCTCCTTGATTGGATCGTAATACCTAGGCTTGATTGCAAAACGCTGATGAGAGGCCGTCTTAAATATGGAAGGGAGTTTCATGCTTTTTCTCAGTTTTTCGAACTAGGGTACTTGGATTTCGAATCCTTAGGGTTGGCTACCTTCTTGGATTTTGGTTTTTAGTCCTCAGAAAATCCCAAAGTCGAGTAGAAGTTTTACAAACTTTTGTAACTTGAATCTTCAGGCCTTTTTTTAGACACTTAGTAAAGATGAAAGCCTTTAGTGAACCTAAAAAGCCCTAAATCACAGGGTAAATTTAGGTAAAAATACAGAATTAAATGTATTCTATTCCATGAGAACACTGCATTTGCTCAACCTACTCTGGATCCTTCTTTTGGGAGTTTTTTTTCCAAATATGGGGGTTTCTGCTGAGGTGCATAAGGACTCATTGGAAAGAAAAGAATCCGATCTCCAACAGCTTTGGGTGGATAGTGTGTTTCATGCACTTACCTTCGAAGAACGACTGGGTCAGCTATTTATGGTAGCGGCCTACTCCAATAAAGATCAGCGACATGTGGACGAGATTAGTGCGCTGATCCAAAAGGAAAATTTAGGCGGATTAATCTTTTTTCAAGGTGGTCCCAATCGGCAGGCACGGCTAACCAATTTTTACCAAGCCCAAGCAAAAACACCCTTGCTCATCGCCATGGATGCGGAATGGGGTATTGGAATGCGATTGGATTCCACCCTTAATTTCCCTAAAGCGATGACCTTAGGTGCCATCCAAGACCCCAATCTAGTCAAAGAGATGGGAGCGGAAATTGCCCGGCAGTTTCGCGTGCTGGGCATGCATGTCAATTTTGCTCCTGTGGTGGATGTCAATTCCAATCCCGATAATCCCGTAATCGGTTTCCGTGCCTTTGGAGAAGACAAGGAAGGGGTGACTCAACGGGCCATTGCCTACATGAAGGGACTGCAAGAGAATGGGATTCTTGCCAATGCGAAGCATTTTCCAGGACATGGGGACACCGAAACAGACAGTCACCACACCCTCCCGCTCATCTCTCACTCTGAAAAAAGAATTTGGGACATCGACCTCTACCCCTACCAGAAGCTGTTTAAAGAAAATTTGATGTCGGTCATGGTGGCCCATCTCAATGTCCCCAGCCTAGACTCTACAGCTCAAATACCTACGAGTCTTTCCAAGGCAGTAGTCACCGATCTATTGCAAGAGCAATTGAAGTTTCAAGGCTTGATTTTTACCGATGCCCTCAACATGACTGGGGTAACGAATCGGAAAAAACCAGGTGAAGTAGAACTAAAAGCATTGCTTGCCGGTAACGATATCCTCCTCCATTCGGAAGATATTTCAAAAGCAAAAATGCTCATCCTAGAAGCCGTAGCCCAAGGACAAATCAGCGAAGAAGAAATCAATCGCCGAGTAAAAAAAGTACTCAATGCCAAATATTGGGCAGGTCTCCATCGGTATGCTCCGATAGACACCTATAAGATCGCCGATAAATTGACCACTCAAGCAACTACTGAAGTGATTGAAAAACTTTATGGGGAAGCAATTACGGTGGCCGCAAACAAAAATGATTTGCTTCCTATCGGACAGTTGGACTTGAAAAAAATCGCAAGCATTACCCTAGGTGACGAAGGTATTCATTTCAGCACCTACCTCAATCACTATACCCAAGTAGACCACTTTTTCCTGCCCAAAGCCTCTAATGAGTCCGCGCATTACAATTTGATGAAGCAAGTGGAGGACTACGACGTCGTAGTGGTGGGCCTGATGGGCATCAGCAACAATCCCCAGCGGAATTTTGGTCTTGCCCCGGGGGATTTAGCCCTCATCCGAGAATTGGAAAAGCGCCAACAGGTGGTCACCGTACTATTCGGCAATGTCTATGCTTCCAAATTCTTAGAGGGATTGGAACATGTGGTCTTTGCCTATGAGAATTCTCCCTTTACCCAAAAACTTGTTCCTCAAATTCTATTTGGTGCTCGCCCTGCAAAAGGCAGCCTGCCTGTAACGGTCAGTGAACAATTTACACAAGGGGTGGGTGGATTCTTGACTCCACAAAATCGGTTGGCCTATGGCAGCCCAGAAAGTGTGGGGATGAATGGGGAAAAATTGGATAAAATTGATGGAGTGGTAGCGGAAATGATTGCGTCAAAAGCAGCGCCTGGCGCACGTGTTCTTGTTGTGAAAGCCGGTACGGTCATTTTTGACAGATCCTATGGGCATTTGGATTACGAAAAATCTGCTCCCGTGACCTCCGAAACGGTCTACGACCTCGCTTCTGTCACTAAGGTAGCCGCCACCACGCTTGCAGCCATGTTTTTGCATAGCCGTGGGGAACTTGATCTCACAAAAACCTTGGGAGACTACCTGCCGGAACTGAAAAAAACAAATAAGGGGGGCATCGTGCTGAAAGATTTACTGGCACACGAAGCAGGTTTGAAGGCCTTTATTCCCCACTACACCAAAACCTTGAATTCAGGAAAATGGAATCCTGCCTACTTCACCGATTCGATAGGCGAAAGCCATACCCTTCCGGTCTCTAACGAAATGTTTGCCATTCCATCCCTACGCGATAGCTTATGGAAATGGACTTTAGAATCTGAGCTCTTGCCCAAGCCCTATGGCTATGTGTATTCTGACCTGACCATGTATTTCATGCAAGCCGTGATCGAGCGCATCGTGAACCAGCCTTTGGACGATTTTGTAGCGGATAATTTTTACGCCCCCCTTGGCCTGCAAACACTTACTTTCAAGCCTTTTGAAAAAATTTCCCTTTCTCAAATCGCGCCCACGGAGAATGACCTGAGCTTTCGCGGGAGACAAATCCAAGGCTATGTGCACGACCCTGGGGCAGCAATGTATGGCGGAGTGGCTGGCCATGCGGGATTATTTGGTACTGCCCAAGACCTAGCCGTAGTCTTTCAACTTCTTTTGAATAAGGGAACCTACGGGGACGTCGCCCTACTCAAACCCGAAACCATTGCCGCATTTACCAAACGACAATCCAAACTCAGTAGGCGAGGATGGGGCTGGGACAAGCCTGAACCGGAAAAGGGAAAAGGAGGATCAGCGGGTAAGTTGGCACCAAAAAGCACTTTCGGACATACAGGATTTACAGGCACCTGCGTATGGGCTGACCCTGACAATCAGCTGACCTACATCTTCCTTTCCAACCGCGTCTACCCACAGGCAAACAACAATACCCTCCTTGATTTAGGAATTCGCACCCAAATTCATGACCTTATTTATGAGGCTATGAAATATTAAATACCGGACTTCATCCACCAATTGAAAAAATGTACCTGCTTGCCCCACCTCCGAATTACAATGGGGTGGACTAGTTTTCCTTGATCTCAATTACCTTGAATTCCGTACGTCGGTTGGTTTGATGCTCCTCCTCAGTTTGGGCATTTTGGATTCGGAGCTGGGTTTCACCATAGCCCTTCGCCACCAATCGATCTGCCGCAATTCCCTGTGACACGAGGTAGTCCACCGCAGATTGAGCCCGCTGCTGCGATAAGTTCAAGTTGTATTCATCCCCAGATCTGGAATCCGTGTGCGAGCTCAACTCAATGCGTATCGCTGGATTATCTTTCAGGATTTTGACCAATTTATCCAATTCCAGTGCCGCATCCGGACGAATGTCTGCCTTGGCTAAATCGTAATAAATGTTTTCCAGCACGATGGCTTTCTCAAGGATCAACTGATCCAAAACGATCGTGGTATCCAAAGTAATGTTGGTGACCTCTTGAATGAGTGTAGCAGGATCAGGAGTTTTTCCCTTGGTGGTGTAAGGGAAGGATTTGGAGAAATACCCACTTCGTGAAGCAATGATGCTGTATTCACTTTCTGGAGAAAGGGTAAATCGAACTCTGCCTTGCGCATTCGATACATCTCCACCTAATTGACGCTTGTCTCCACCATACAAGACCACACGAGTTTGAGGCAAAACTGCCTCCTTGCCATCCGCCTTCACTTCCTTGGTGTAGACGTTGAGCAATACGTTCACGATTTTTGGTTTGGGAGTCTTATCCTCAAAAAAGTAGATGTCGTCATCTCCTTTGCCTCCTTCACGGTTGGAGGAAATAAACCCTGCTTTGGGGTAATCAGTAAAGAAAATTCCAAAATCATCCGCTTTACTATTGAAACTTGGGCCTAGGTTGCGGATCACTTGAACGCCTTCTTGATTTTTTTCCGCTACAAAAAGGTCCAATTTCCCCAATCCTGGATGACCATCTGAAGCAAAGAAAAACTTCCCATCCTTAGTAGGTCGAGGAAACAACTCATTGCCTGCGGTATTGATGGTAGGTCCTAGGTTGACCGCATTGCCAAAATCTCCATTGGCAAGTTTGGTGGCCTTATACAAGTCAATCCCACCGTAGCCTCCGGGCCTGTTGGAAGCAAAATAGAGTTCGGAACCGTCACTAGAGAAGGCCGGGGTAGAATTCCACCAGGTATCCTCCTCATTCAGCGGCATCCAGATGGGTTGGGTGAATCCCGCGCCTCGAAAGTAGGACGCAAAAAGCATGGTCTCAGGATAATCCTTTGAAGACAGGGAGTTTCCACGAGCATAAATCAAGGTGTTTCCATCCGGGCTGATGGCTAAAGCCGCCTGGTTGAGCCCTTCTTCATTTTCAAATTCAGGCAAAAGTTCCACTCCAGCAGCATCCACTTTTAGTCCCTGAGCTCTAGCGCGAAAGAGTTGATGGTAGCCCGAGCCAGTAGCCGCATAGAGTCGAGAAGAAGCCCTCCCCGAAGTAAAATACAGGAAGTCCTCACTGATTACAGGTGCATAATCCGCACCTGCGCTATTCAATTCGTTGTAATTGACCAACTGGTAGTTGGTGAAGTAGTCGGTAATTCCTTCCACTTTAGGAAGGGCCGCAAGTTCCTGCTTAACGCGGGCTTGAAGACGCTCGTCCGAAGTGGATGCAGAGGCAGCTTCAAAGGCAAGTTTAGCCTCCGCCCATTTTTGGTTGGCCTTCAAACTTTGGCCCAAGAAAAAATGGGTATTGAAATTGGGATCTTCTTTGGCTAATCTTTGGTAATGGGGCAAGGAGGATTCAATGCGATTGGAGAGACGGTAACTTTCCGCCAGAAGTCGCCGGGCGGACAGGTTGCTAGAATCCTTGGCCAACACCTGATTGAAGGTAGCAATGGCATACTGGTATTGGCCCGAGAGGTACTGCTCATTCCCCTTTTCAAAAAGGCTTTTGCAAGACCCAAGCAGGAGCAGCGAAAAAAGAGCCAGCGCAGAAAAAATGGATTTCATCGGACAGCAAGTGAAGTCTAGAAGTGAATATGGGGAATTAATTTGGAAAATAGACGCTCAACCAACTTTTTGACAGCGGGAGCCATAGGTCAGCTAGGTCGGCTTTGGTCTGAACTTGAGGATGGATTACCTCTAGATCCGGAGTAATTTCTCCGCTACTGATTCTGGATTTGATCCCAAGTGCCGGCAACACCTGTAGCTGTCCGGATCGATTTCGTAAGGTGAGTTTGCCTTGATCTACCAAATTGACTCCTAAGTGTTGCTCCAAATTTCGTAAAGTCCGAACGGAAGAATCAATGGAACAGCCTGAGGCTCCCAACTGACTTTCATCCACCGCAAGTACCAGAAGCTGCTCATGCAAAATCTCAAAAGAAGTAGGCATTCCATTGCCATGGGTAGCCCATTCTCCACAAAAATCTTTGAGGGTTGACTGAATCAAGGCCTGTTCGTCAGCGGTAAACTTGCGGGCCGAAACGTAAACCCAGACCCGTGAACTGTCTGGAAGCTGGTCAAAAGGGAGGTACATGGTGCTGCATTTATTTCTCAACGAAAAGCCCGTTCTTCTTAACGGCAAAAAGGGCCTTTGGGATTCAAAAGGTAAAATTAAATTCCCATATCCTTGGCAACCAGCTCAGCGAGATCGACCACCTGAACCTCATTTTCCCGATTCTTGTTTTTGACGCCATCCATCATCATGGTGAGGCAGAATGGGCAGCCTACAGCAATGGTGGAAGCTCCTGTAGCCAAGGCCTCTTCGGTGCGCTCGATATTGATGTCTTTTTTTCCAGGTTCAGGCTCTTTAAACATTTGTGCACCCCCTGCTCCGCAGCAAAGTCCTTTGGTACGGCAGCGCTTCATTTCTACCAGCTCCACATCCAAGGCTTTGATTACCTCCCGTGGGGCTTCATAGACTCCATTGGCCCGTCCGAGGTAGCAAGAGTCGTGGAAGGTGATTTTTTTACCTTTAAACTCTCCTCCACCTTGCAGGGTCACTTTGCCTTCGTTGATGAGCTGCTGTAGAAACTCAGAGTGGTGGATCACTTCGTAGTTGCCTCCCAAGGCAGGGTATTCGTTTTTGATGGTGTTGAAGCAATGCGGACAGGCGGTCACCACTTTTTTGACTTCGTAGGCATTCATCACTTGGATGTTGGCCACAGCTTGCATTTGAAATAGAAATTCGTTGCCAGCTCGACGAGCAGGATCTCCTGTACAGGCTTCTTCAGGGCCGAGCACGGCAAAACTTACCCCTACTTTATTGAGGATTTTGACGAAGGCCTGGGTGACGGCTTTGTAGCGCTCATCAAAGGATCCTGCACAGCCCACCCAAAAAAGAACTTCGGGGGTTTGGGAGTTGGCGGCCATTTCGGCCATGGTAGGAACAGTATAAGTAGACATATTTTTGATACTAGACGTTAGATACAAGATGCAAGACCAAATCGGCTTTCAGGCATCCCTTACTTCATTTCTTCTTCTTTTACTTTTTCGGACCAGCTGAATCGGTCAGATGGACTAAATTTCCAAGGGGAAAAGCTTGTCTCCATATTTTGGAACATCGCATTCCATTGTGCAGGGGTTCCCGATTCCTCCATGGCCACATAGCGACGCATCTGCAGGATAATCGATAGGGGATCGATATTGATTGGGCAGGCTTCCACACAGGCATTGCAACTCGTACAGGCGTTGATCTCTTCCTTGCTGATGTAATCTCCCAAGAGCGACTTGCCATCCGCTAAGCCAGGACCCCCAGCATCGATGCTTTTGCCCACCTCCTCGGCACGATCTCGGACATCCATCATGATCTTGCGTGGCGAAAGTTTTTTGCCAGTCAAGTTTGCAGGACACTCGGAAGTGCAGCGGCCACACTCGGTACAGGAATAGGCATTAAGCACATTGACCCAGCTGAGATCATTGATATCTTTGGCACCAAAGCGGCCAATTTCCGCAGGAGGGGCGGAAGGATTCTCCACGGGGATCCCCAACATCATGTTCACTTCCTGAGTCACCTCGGGCATGTTGAGCATCTCACCCTTGGGCTTCAGGTTGGAATACCAGGTATTGGGAAAAGCTAAGAAAATATGCAGGTGCTTCGAATACGTCACATACACGGCAAAGGCTAAAATCCCGGCAATGTGAAACCACCAGGCGAATCGCTCTACGACCACCAATGCACCCGTGGATAGGCCCTCGAAAAGAGGTTGAAGCAAGCTACTAAAGAAAAGAGGACCTAGAACTAGGTAATGCGCATCTCCTCGGCCAGCCAAAATCTGATCCGTGGCATTCATGGTCAGAATGGCAAACATCAAGATAATTTCGATCACTAAGATCAAATTGGCATCCAGCGCCGCCCAACCTTTGAGTTCCGGCTTGGTAAACCGCTCCACCTTCATCACGTTTCTGCGAACCAAAAACGCAACGCAGGATAGCAGTACCGCCACGGCTAGAAATTCAAATGCATTGATCGCAAAGGTGTACACGGATCCCAAGTAGGGAGCAAAGAGACGGTGTGTGCCCAATAGTCCATCGAGCACAAACTCCAATACTTCTAAGTTGATGACCAGGAACCCCACATAAATCAACAGGTGTAAAAATGCAGGGACCAAGCGTGTGAACATTTTCTGTTGACCCAAGGCCACAAGCAGCATGGCTTTCCAACGGTTTTCGGGTTGGTCATTTCGGGTCTCCGCCTTGCCCAACAGGATGTTTCGTCGAAGAAATTGGATCCTTTTACTCAAGATAAAGCCCGCAACACCCAAAATAAGGACAAATGCAAGTTGTGGTAAAATGCTCATATTGATCGGATTAACTAGTTTTTATAAAATTTGGGTCTATTTTTTCTAAAAAGGATTTGTAGAGAATACTCATTTTTCTACATTTGCAACACTTAAAAGGATGGTGATATAGCTCAGTTGGTAGAGCATCGGACTGAAAATCCGTGAGTCGGTGGTTCGAGTCCACTTATCACCACTACCCCGGTCTTCACAGATCGGGTTTTTTTTTGCCCTATTTTTTTGTTGCTGCATCAATTGCTTCTCCTCCTTTGGCACTGCCAAAATATAAAATAGTCTGCATGCATACTATTTTTCACCAAATTTAAAATTCAATTTTTGAATGAAGCCCCTCAGCAGGCCGGTAGTCGCTTTCGAAATTGACTTTTTTCAACTTAAGAACACCCAATTGGGAAATTTGTTGAAAAATCGCTGTACAGCTTTTGACAAAAACTAAAGCCGGAATCAAGTTCCCTATTTTTTAAGAAACAGCGCCATTTCCGCCACCCGCTTACCCAGTCCTCTCGCCTTTGCTAAAAATTGCTCCTCCACTTTCCCCGTTTGAAAAGGAACCTCACCCGTAATCGCTGAAGCACCGAAGGCGGCTTCCGTCTCCTCCCCACCCATCACCAGCATTCCCTGAATCAGCATGGAATGGAGCAGGTTCAACTGCACCAATTCCTCTCCAATCGAAATTCCCCCTCCAGTGACAAAGGCTGCTCCCAACTTATTTTTTAGTGGACGACCTTCAAAGGGCCAGCTATTGATGAAACGCTGCACCTCAGGGGCCACGTTTGCATTGTACACCGGCGAGCCGACCACAATTGCATCGGCTTCAAGTACCTCTTTAGTGCTTACCTGATCAATTGGAAGCAATACCACCCGCACACCCGATACCGATTTTGCCCCCTCCTCCACGGCATAGGCCATGGTTTTGGTGTTTCCGGATTGGCTGTAATAGGCAATCAAAACCGTGGGCTGACCTTGTCCATATCCCAGGAAGGGAAGGGATAAGAAAAGGAAACTGAGCAAGACAAAGCGGTGCATCCAAGGGGAAGTGTTCATTCCCGAAATTAAAAAAAATCCCCATCTCCGGTAGGAAATGGGGATCTGAATCTGATCAAAACCTATTATTTCTTCCAGCTAGCCTTACCGCCCTTGGCGGAATCGACCGTCACGCTGTAGGAAGATCCTGAGCTAACAATCCAGCGAACTTGTACCGCACCCATACCTGGGATATTGGCAACGGCCATTTTTTCGGGTGAATTGACCTGCTCCTTGTACTTCTTCATGTCAGCATCTTCCACCACAAAGCCTGCTACTACCTTGGCTCCGGTAAGCGTTACGTAATCGGGACGCTCGATCCGGTACTTCAAATCTTGGCTGGCGTGGGTTGGCATCATGCGCTCGTTGAAGATCGTGACCGTGATGGCCTTCAAGCCTCCTCCCAATTCTTCCTCCTTCACCTCAGTGATGGAAAGCTTGGGCGTATGGTAGGCATGGTAAATGGTGAAAGCGGCATTTCGATGGGCATCCTGCTCCAAGAGGAATCCTGGATGAGCACGTCCAAAGGTCTTTTTGAAGCCTCCAATCTCTACCGTCCCAAACTGTGGATGCTTGTATTCTTTGTAGTTGACAAAGGCATCACCAAAGGTCAACAACTGATCCACCTTGAGTTGCTCTTCCTGATTGCCACGCCCTGCTTCCTTGTTGAAATAGAGGTAAGAGACCATCAGTTCATTGGTGTAGGTAAAAATTCCTCGGTTGCCATAGAACCAATCCAGCTCCCCACCAAATACGGAGTACAAATCCTTGTATACGGTTAGGTAACGGTAGCCTGGAATCATTTCTTCCCCTTTCTTGCCGATGGCATCGTAGATTCGAATGTCCTCCCGGTTGTAGGTATTGAGATCTTCCTCAGCTCCAGGCCCTCGAAGGATCATCCCTCCGGAATTGTGAAAACTCTGGGCTCCAGCAATGTTTGGATGCTTCCAAACAAACTCCATCACTGCACGATTTTCAGGCAAGGTAAACGGATAGCGCATGGCACCACGTTGGATGTAATCGGGCTGCCAATTCCAACCCCAATCGCGGTTGGGATCGTAGTAGCCAATTCCATCTTCGTTGACTTCACCATCTCCATCGTTGTCGACACCTTCTTGACCGAGCATTTCGTACTCCCCTACTTGGTCAGGGCCCACTTGCATGAGTCTTCGTGGATCCAAAGGATCTTTGATGAATCGACCCGTTGGAGACTTGCGGATCATCATGGTGATGTGACCATCGCCGTCCAAGTCATCCATCCGGTCCTCTCCATTTTTGCCGTCGCCATCGTTGTCCAGCACCAGCATTCCTGAGCGGGGAGAACTAGCGGTATTGGGTTCCTTGAAGAAGTTGTTTCGAGCATCCGGATTGATAGTCGGGGTGATGTAAAAGGTCTTGTCCTTGAGCAGCTGCTTCACAAATTCATTGTCGGCATGCATTTCGGTCAAGTACCAAGCCACATAGAGCGAAAATTCTCCGCCCTGTACCTCATTGGAGTGGATGTTACCATCGATCCACATGGCCGGTTTGTCGGTATCCTTGCCTGTAGCGAAGTCGGTGATGGTCAGGGTCAAGATGTCTCTTCCCTCCACAGACTTTCCAATGGATTCGATTTTGGCAAGCTTGGGATGTGCTACTGCGATTTTCTTCATCAAATCCCAAAGCCCTTCGGCGCTGTAATAGCGGTTCCAAGCGATTTCAACTTTTGGAGCATGCGGCGTACCGATGGCTCGAAAGTAGTTTTCCTGTTGCGCACTTGCTTCAAAAGAGCTCAGCGATAAAGCTCCCAAAGCAAATGCAGTTACGGTATGTTTGATATTCATGATCTTCATGGCTTAGAATTTTACAGTTTGGGTAACAAAACCTGCATGCGGAGCACCTGCTTTCAATTGCACCGGACCCTTGCTACGTACGATCCAGCTAAAGGTAGTTTTCTCAAATGCACCTAGGGAATCCACTAGCTTCACCTTATCCCCAGAGATCAGTTGATCTGCAGGCACATCAATGTCTACCCGCAGCTTTCTCAGCCAGCGTGATCGTGTGCCCATTTCTGAATGAGTAGGTAAGGGGGAGTTATTGAATAAGTCTACCGTGATGCGGGTAAGACCATTGCCTAGCGCTTCTGTTTTGAGGCTGTGCAACTCCAACTTAGGTTGCATGGCAGCGATCTTGAGGATAAAATCCGTATGCTGCTTGGCGATTTCGCCCACTTTCTCAAAAGGAGGGTTGACCATTTTGAACGGCTTGATGCCTCCTACTTCCACTTGTTGGTTGGGGAAATCTGGGTGCTTAACTGCGGTCCAGGGCACAAAATTATCCTGCTTCAAGGAATCCGACCAGGCTAAGAAAGTCGCTTCTGCATTGGTTTTGCCCTTGTATTCAGGAGTCCAATAGCCTGGAGTGGAAAAGCTGAAGCGTGCGAAATGGAAGTATGCCCATTGGAAAAAGTCTCCATCTGTACCTTGATTGGTTTGTTGAAAGGCCTTTGCTGGGATGGTTTTATTGTACATATCAGACACCATTGCATTTGTAGCCTGGTCTTTTTCCAAAATGGAAGTCACCACGCGCTTGCGTGCATCGCCAGCCGAGTACTTCAGTGGGGTGCTCAGGTTGTTGGCAGGAGAAAAGGTCACAAAAGCAAAGATGTTCCACTGCTCAAATAAATAATCTAGAAGTGCTCTGCTTTCAAGCTGAGAAACTGCAATATCGCCTGCAAGTGGCTCAAACACGGGGAATTTGTAGGTGAGGGACTTGTTGAAGGCAATGCCTTCGGTCAGATCTTCCGCAAATTTGCCATCCTTGTCGTTGTCTACACTTTCTTTCACTACTCGGTATTTACCCGCTTCACCTTTGGCTCTATCTGCTTTCACTAGGACGCGAGGATCTTCTTTTGAGGTAGTCCAGTCACCCATGGGGTCTGTGATTCGCATCCAAGTGATGAGTCCATCGCCATTTAGGTCACGGTACCCGTTGTCTCCAGCTACCCCGTCACGGTCGTGGTCGATGGCGACCGCATTTCCTCGACGCTCGTACTTCAAGGCATCGTGGTACTGGGCATAGGCATCTGGTGACATATTGGGAAAAATATAGAAGGTCGTCGCATCCAAGGCTGCCGCATGTTCAGTGACTAACTTTTCCGCAAACTGCAGCGCCAGCTCCACGCTCAGCACATGAAATCCTTCCACGCCGCCGACTACTGCGATTGCGGGCTTCTGGTCTTTGTTTCCAGTACCGATTTTCAAGGCAAATATTTCCTTGCCAGCAGCGGTTTTGGTGAGGGTTTTCAGTTCTACAGCAGGGTTGGAACTGAGTTTTTGTAACCGCTCTGCGGTCTGACTGAGGGTAGGATAGTCGCTTTGGGCAAGTGCATTGCCGCAAATCGCTGTGGCCAACCCCAGTACAAGTAGCATGTATTTTCTCATAAGGTTAGTGTTTTCAAGTACCTAAACAGGATATTTAATTGAAAAATGAATCGGCAGTTTAGCAAAAAAATGCGACTTGTGCCGGACAGTTTTTCGGAAATTAAATAATGAAGGCAGGCGGAAATGGGCTGGGATAAACGGCTCCTTGCTTGTTCAACTTGCTAAATTCCTGAAAAAACCCGTATTTCAAGGACAAATACCCTTGCCATGTATAAAAAACTTGCCCTTGCCATTGCTTTTTCTCCAAGAATGGAGGCCTTGATTGCTGAAGCCAGAAAATTGATCCAAATTTTTGAAGGGGAGTTGGTTTTGATACATGTGGGTACCAAGACCCCCGAGTTGGAAGCACAGCTGGATGAAATTCTGGCCCGGCATTGCGGAGATTTGCAGCGCATTAAGACGATTTGGAAGGAAGGCAAGCCAGCAAAAACCATCTTAAAGACCTGTGAGGAAGAAAAAGTAGACTTGCTGGTTCTCGGAGCCTTAAAAAAAGAAGGACTGCTCACCTATTACGTGGGTTCGGTTGCACGTAAAGTAATTCGCAAAGCGACCTGCTCCGTGTTGACTCTAATTGAGCCCAAACTAGAAACCACCCATTTTTCCAAGGTAGTCATCAACGGAACCGAACTAGAAATAACCCCTCGTGTCATCGCCCGAGGTTTAAAATTTTGCCAAGCTGAAAAGTCTACCCAAGTGCATATTCTGAATGAAATCAAGATGTACGGGTTTCAGATGGCTACTGCAGCAGAAGGTACAGAAACTGAGGTGGCAAACACCCGACGGAAATTGGTGCAGGAAGAGATCAACTATGTGCAAGGAATCTTGGATGGCTTAGAACCTACCGATCTCAAAGTTAACATCAAGGTGACCGCTGGAAAATGGGCGGTAGAATTGGTCCGTTTTTGTGAATCCATTGAATCTGACCTCTTGATTATGGGTGTAGACCAAGGATTTTCGTTTATCGATCGAATCTTCCCTCACGACATCGAGGACGTACTGATCGAGTTACCGTGTAATTTATTAATTGTCAAATAAGCAAGCGATGGAAAAACTAACCCACAATGAGGTAGTCCTGCTATTGCTTCAACTTGCTACCATGCTTGTTTTGGCACGCGTATTTGCCGAAATCGCCAGAAAATTCAATCAGCCCGCCGTCGTAGGAGAGATTCTGGCTGGAATTTTAATTGGCCCCACCATCTTGGGCACTTTTTTTCCGGAAGGCTTTGAATTTCTATTTCGATCCTACCCCATGAGCAACATTGCTTTGGCAGGATACTCTCAGGTTGCAGTGGTCTTGCTACTTTTTATTGCGGGCCTTGAAGTCGACTTAAAATTGGTTTTTTCTCAAGGGAAAAAAGCGCTCAATATTAGTTTCTATGGGCTAGTCATTCCCTTTGCTTTTGGCTTTACGGCACCCTTTTTCTTTGCTGAATTTTTTGGATTTTCGGAAGGAGACAAGCTCCTCTTTTCCCTGTTTATGGGTACTGCCATGGCCATCAGTGCCTTGCCCGTCATCGTGCGAACCTTGATGGATCTCAACCTTTTCAAAAGTAGGATGGGGATGATGATTGTCTCTGCAGCCATGGTGGATGACATCATTGGCTGGATGATCTTCTCGGTTATTTTGAGTTTTATGGGAAAGGAAGCCGGTGGAATTGGGATTGGTTATACCATCCTACTCACCGTTGGATTTACTGCATTCATGGTGACGGTGGGCAAGTCCCTGATCAACCGGGTGCTGCCTTGGATCAACAAACGCTTGGCTTGGCCCGGTGGAATTATTTCGCTTTCGCTAGCGGCTTGCTTCTTTGCTGCAGCATTTACTGAATTCATTGGCTTACATGCCATTTTTGGTGCCTTTATTATTGGTATTGCTATTGGCGATTCGGAGCACATGACCGAGCGCGCCAAGGAAATTATCCACCAGTTTGTGAATAATATCTTTGCCCCCGTGTTTTTTGTGGCTATTGGATTGAAGGTAAACTTCATAGCCAATTTTGATCCCTTGCTAGTGCTCGTCGTTATTTTGGTAGCCTATGCAGGAAAGGTAATCGGCTGTGGCTTTGGTGCACTTCAAGGCAAACTGGATAAATACGAAGCCTTGGCCATCGGTTTTGGGATGAATGCCCGAGGAGCCATGGAAATTATTTTGGGCTTGATTGCACTCGAAAATGGGCTGATTACGGAGAAACTATTCGTTGCCTTGGTAGTCATGGCCTTGGTCACTTCCATGACTTCGGGGCCTTTGATGCGCTGGGCTATGAACAAGCGAAAAGAGGGATTGGAATAAGATCTCTCTTTTTCTAGAGCGCAGGAATGAATCTCAATGGAAAAGCATTTTTATCCAAAATCTTCCGACTAAAAATTAAACAAAGGGACTATTTTTGGGCTTTTGATTGGAAATAGCTCAAGTTCATGTCTACAAGTAACGCAAAAATAGGGGTCCTACTAGTCAATTTGGGAACTCCCGACAGCACCAAAACAGGGGATGTACGGAAGTACCTCCGGGAATTTTTAATGGATGGTCGGGTGATCGACTTTCCCTTTATTCCTAGATGGATGCTGGTCAACCTGATTATTGCACCCTTCCGGGCACCCAAATCTGCCGGTGAATACCGCAAGCTCTGGACCGACCGCGGTTCTCCCCTACTTTTTCATACCCAAGACCTGAAAGACAAGCTCGTTGAGAAGCTAGATCCTAAAAAATACCTGGTGGCCATGGCCATGCGCTACCAAAACCCCAGCATTGAAAAGGGATTGGCGGAGTTGCAGAAGGCCAATGTGAAGAAAATCATCGTCATCCCCTTATTTCCTCAGTATGCATCTGCCACCAATGGCTCGGTGATTGATCGAGTGATGGAGATTACGCGCACCTGGCAGATCATCCCAGAAATGACCTTCGTGAGCAATTACGTAGACCACCCCCTATTTCTAGAGGCTTGGGCCGAACTAGGACGGGAAGCGATGGCGAAGCATGACTACGACAAGTTTCTATTTTCCTACCACGGCCTTCCCGAGCGGCAAATCCGAAAGGGAAGTGTGGAAGGACACTGCAAGCTAGGCACTTGCTGCGCTGCCTATGGACTAAAAAATCAATTTTGCTACCGTGCTCAATGCTTCCAGACCACCCGATTGGTGGCTGAAAAATTGGGCCTTCCTGAAGACAAGGTGATGACTTGCTTCCAATCCAGATTGGGCAAAGATCCTTGGATCAAGCCGTATACCGAGGATACCATCAAGGAACTAGCCAAAAAAGGAGTAAAAAAAGTACTCGTTTTCTCCCCTGCCTTTGTCGCGGACTGCTTGGAAACGACCGTGGAGGTGGGCGAAGAATACAAGGAGCAGTTTGAGGAGCTGGGCGGCGAGCACTGGGATTTGGTTCCCAGCCTCAACTCCAACGATACCTGGGTAAGGTGTGTGGAAGATTTGATTCTTTCGAGAGCATGATAGTAAATCATTGTACAACGTACGAAGTACAAGGTACCAAGTAGCTTCATAAGTACCATTTGTGTACGAATCCCTACTTTGTACTTAGTACCTAGTACTTTGTACAATTAATTTCGTATCTCGTACTTCGTATTTCACATTTCACTTTGTCCAAATCCTCCTCCCAAGCTCTCCTTATCCTCGGTGTGATCTTGATTTCGATCAACCTCCGCACGTCCATTGCTTCGGTAGGGCCACTCATCCCTTTTATTCGGGAGGATCTGGGGATATCCAATGGAGAAGCGGGATTTTTGACTACCCTCAGCCTCATTACCTTTGCGATTTTTTCCTTGTTTGCTCCTAGCATTGGGAAGAAGTTGGGCCTAGGAAAAGCCATATTTCTGGGAATACTCCTGCTTGCGACCGGCGTGGTTATCCGAGTGCAAGGAGGAATTGCTTTACTTTACTTGGGTACAGCCTTGACAGGAATCGGGATAGTAACTGCCAATGTGCTCATGATCCCTTTTTTTAAGGCTCGGATTCCAGAGAAAATTGGATTGATGACCGCTTTGCTCTCTACGGGCATGTCCTTATTTGCTGCCATCGCTTCGGGAGTAAGTGTGCCCCTAGCAGAAGGGCTTGGATGGGGATGGAGAGGAGCACTCCTTTCCTGGGTGGGTTTGATGGCCCTGGCACTTATCGCCTGGATTCCACAGCTATCTCCTCCCAAGTCCACGGGCAATGCCGAGGTGCTGGCAGGAAAAAATGTCTGGAAATCTACCCTAGCCTGGCAAGTCACTGGATTTATGGGAGCCCAATCCGTAATGTACTTTACGATGATCACCTGGCTACCCGACCTCTTGATCGCTCGTGGCATGACTCCAGTAACTGCTGGAATGGCGCTCTTCTACATGCAATTGATCTCGTTGATAGGCACTTTCTTTGCCCCCAACCTGCTCCTGCGACTGCCTCAACAATCGGGCGTGATATTGGCTGTTGGCATTGGCTACTTAATCGGCTATGGCGCACTATTTATTCACCAAGAATGGGTGACCTTCGCTGCCCTCACGGTGATCGGAATCGGTAGTGGAGCTAGTTTGAGCATCGCATACACTTTGATTTCCATGCGTACCGCAGAGGCGCTGACCACCTCTAGGCTTTCTGGAATGGTACAGTCGGCAGGCTATGTCTTAGCCGCCTTAGGACCCCTGGTATTTGGGATTTGTTTGGATGTATTTGGCAATTGGAACCTGCTGATTTGGTTTTTATTGGCCATGACCTTGCAATTTGTAGTTTTGGGCATCCCTGCCGGCCGAGATCAAAAAATCTAAATTCTAAGTCCATTTATTGGTTGGCTCCACCAATAAAGCGGTATTTTTGCAGGACCTTCTTCAATTCCCATGCAAGACTTCCTTCAATCTTTGGGCATTTCCAACGAACTGCTCAACTACCTGCTGATGCCACTCTTGATTTTTGTGGCCCGGGTATCCGATGTCTCCATCAATACGCTGCGATTCATGTTTATGATGAATGGCAAGAAAAATATTGTTCCCGTATTGGGATTTTTTGAGGCCCTAATCTGGCTGTTGGCCATCGGACAAATTTTTCAAAATGTGGACAACCCCCTCTCCTACCTGGCTTACGCCGGCGGCTTTGCCACTGGCACCTATGTAGGCATGACCTTGGATGAAAAATTGGCTTTGGGTCGGGTATTGGTACGGGTCATCACGCCCAAGCCCATGCCTACGCTGCTGGAATTTATGAAAGAGAAAAACTACCGCTTCACCAACGTGGGTGGGGAAGGGCGCTATGGAAAAGTCAACCTTTTGTTTACGGTGATGAAACGAGACCAACTCCAGGAGTTTATCGCCAAGGTGAAAGCAACGGATGAAAAGGCATTCTATACCATAGAAAGTGTGAAGCGCGTTTCAGAAGAGGAATTGAATATCATGGAAGATAAGCCTCGTTTTAGATCTAAATTTTTCAGCAGAGCACGTACCTAATGGCAAACAGCTGGTTTCAATTTCAGCAATTTCGGGTGGAACAGGATCGCTGTGCCATGAAGATCAGCACCGATGCCGTTCTCCTCGGTACTTTAATTGAAAGCGATGCCCCCAAACGCATTTTAGATATCGGCACAGGTACAGGTGTCATTGCCCTGATGCTGGCCCAGCGCTTTCCTCAAGCGGACCTTACCGCATTGGAACTTGATCCCGAGGCCGCTAGCCAAGCGAGGGAAAATTGTAAACAAAGCCCTTTTTCGGAACGATTGACCGTCCTCCAAGGTAGGTTTCAAGATTTTTCGGTGGAGGAACGCTTTGATTTGTTGGTCAGCAACCCTCCCTTTTTTCCAGATCACCTCCCTTCAAGCGACCCCAAGAGACAGCAAGCGCTACACACGGGCAGCCTGTCCTTTGTCGAGCTGCTTCACAAAGCAAGTCAAGTCCTTGCACCTTCCGGATCTTTCTGGGTGATTTTACCTCCTCGGCAAATGCAGGATTTTATCCGATACGCAAAAGCCCATGGGCTCTTTCCAAGGATTCAAGTGGGTATTCGAGACGCTGCTGCTAAGCCCATCCACCGAGAAGTGGCAGGCTTTACTTTTTTGGAGCCTTTAACAAATGTCCTTTCCATGGAGCTTCTTCTAAAAAATGAAAACGGCAGTTATTCAGAAAGGTATCAGCAGCTGATTTCAGGATTTTTATTGGGTTTTTAACGGAAAACTCGCTTTTTTCTACCTCTATTTCTTTCCTAGAACCACTAAAAAATTGTTCCCGCTCCTAAAAATCCTATTTTTGTAAATTGACTAGACCACTATCCCATGCAAAAACTACGTGCTGCATTTGTTTTTTTGATGCTGTTGGCCTCCTGGTCCTGTACTGAGGAGGAGAACACCCCGATTCTAGTATCGACCGAAGACATCTTGTTTGTGGGAGGCGATAAAATCCGAATTTCTGGACGTCTGCTTGCCAATCGGGAAGTATTGGCCGAAGACCATGGCTTTGAGTTTTCCACCCAAGCATCCTTTGCGAACCCGATCATTGTTTCCCTTGGAGAAAAAAAACAACCCGGCCGCTTTATTGGTGAAAAAAGTGGTTTCAAACTGAGCCAAACCTATTTTGTAAAAGCCTTTGCTAGTATTAATGGCCAACGCCTCGAAGGAAAAGTCATTGAATTGAGCACCTTAACCCCGGCGGTGACCAGCTTTGCCCCCACTTATGGATTGGCAGGGCAGGAATTGGTCATTCAAGGAAAAAATTTCCCGGAAGGAACCAAGGTGTTTTTTGGCAACCAGGAAGCACAAGTGATCCAAAATGTATTTGAGTCCAAACTTACCGTCAAGATTCCTGCGCCCACAGGACAGGTCGTCGTTCCGATCAAGTTGCGAGTTCAAGACAAAGAGATTACCATCTCCACTCCCTTTGAGTACCAAGCGGGTAAATTCACCAAAGTATCCGACTTCCCAGGTAACCTTCGAATTTACGACAACACTTACTTTTCAAACAGCTCTGGGTTTCACGTTGGCCTTGGAAAAATCAAACTAGGAGATAATTTCGCCGGTTTTCAGCGCTTCAACCCCGCTACAGGCACCTGGTCGGAGGTTAGCTTTCCTGGAAATAGACGCAGATTTGCTTTTGCTACTCCCAACTACCTCGGCGGCGGAGCTTTAGAACCCGCACGCGATCAATATGTATACGACCGGAGTTTCTGGAAAATCAACGGAAGCACGTTCGAGCGTCTGACAGATTTACCATTTACTACTCGAGATGCTTTGCCTGTGGAATGGGAAGGAAAATTACTCCTTTTTGGCGGCCTCGATGGAGCTGGATTCCTAGTCAGAGCGTATGATCCGCAAAGCAGAACTTGGACCAACAAACAGAATGCGCCTGTCACGCTGAGCCGAAATGGCGCCGCCTTCGTCTGGAATGCCCGCGTGATGGTTATGGCTAGCAATGGTCAAGTATGGGAATATCACCCTACTTCCGATACCTGGCAGCTCGTAACTACCTACCCAGGAAATAAGGGCCAAGGATATCCTATAGCAGAAGTAATTGGTAAAAAAGCCTACATGGGACTTTTTAGAGCCACCCAAGAACTCTGGGAATTAAACCTGGAGACGCTCACCTGGAAAGCAAAAAATCAAATCATTGGGTTCCCTCAAAGTATCAACAGCGGCCACTTCCAGTTCAATGGCTCCATTTATTTTCTCCGTGCCCCCGAAGAATCCGTGAGTGGATCCTTGACCATGGAGTTGTACAAATTTGACCCCGACGCGATCTAAGCCTATCCCCATGAAAAAAATACTTCTATTTATCTTTTTAGTAATTGGGCTTTCATCCGCATGGGCTCAAACTCCCGCGGCGAAGCGAGAGGTGATCGGTCGCGATATCGGCCAACTCAAAGGCATCAAACTATCGGGCAGAATTACCGATGAGATCACTGGAGATGCACTTGTTGGCGCTACGGTCCGGATTCCAGAGCTTGATCTAACCCGAATTACCGATGACAATGGCAGTTTTGAACTGGAGGTGTCGCGTGCAGAGTATACGTTGGAATTTCGTTATGTGGGCTATGAAACAAAAATCTACCCCATCACGGCGGTAGGAGATGCGAGGATCACAATCAAAATGCTTCAAGAGGATTTCACCCTAGATGACGTAGTGATCTACGGCAGTGATCCCGAGAAAAACATCAAATCCACCAACATGGGTGCGGTCACACTCAGTGTAAACACCATGCGTGAATTACCTCCATTTATGGGAGAAATCGACATTGTCAGATCGCTTGCAACTCTTCCGGGTGTGAGCCAAGTGGGAGAAGCCTCCTCCGGACTCAATGTTCGTGGTGGTGGCGTAGACCAAAACTTGATTCAATTTGCGGGAGCTCCGATCTACAATCCTTCGCACATGTTTGGCCTCTTTACGGCCTTCAATCCCGACATGGTCAATGACGTGACCCTGTACAAAGCCGTGGTTCCTGCGCGATTTGGGGGAAGAAGTTCAGCTATTTTGGACATCCTTCCCAAAGCTGGAAGCGTGGACAAATGGGGTGGCGAGCTCATGGCCAGCAACTTCTCCGGAAAGCTCTCCCTCAATGGTCCTCTGATCAAGGACAAGGTATCCATCCTCGGAGGGTTTCGAATTTCCTACATCAACTGGCTCCTTCAATCGCTAAGCAATACCACGCTCAATAACTCCAATGCTAATTTTTACGATGGCAATGTGGTGATTAGTGCACCCCTGTCGGAAAACAATGAGTTTACCTACAGCTACTACACCAGCTACGATGACTTTGCTTTTGCTTCAGACACCACCATCTCTTGGCAAAACAATGCACATTCCCTACAGTGGAAAAGTAAACTGTCGGATAAACTCAAGCTAGAGGCACTCGGATTTTACTCGCTCTACGACTATGGGATCTTCAACCAATCGGGACTCAACAACTTTGAAATCAATTCCGACATCAAGGATATGGGGGGGAGAGCCTTCCTCAACTATGCCCTAAGTCCAACCCAGTCCTTTACTTTTGGTGCTGAATACAAGCAAGTAGCCATCCAGCCCGGTGAGTTAGTTCCGACAGGAACTTCTGAAGATGTGCTCCCGAAAAAGGTGCAAAATGAGTTTGGCCAAGAGGCTGCCGCCCACTTCCAGCACGAACTGGAGCTGGGAGAAAAAATTGGCTTATCCTATGGACTCCGATACGATTTATACCAATATCTTGGCGCTCGAACCGTTCGCACTTACCAAGAAGGCAGTCCCGTATCGGATGGTTCCGCTATTGGGGAAACCAACTATGCCGCAGACGAAGTCATCCAAACCTACGATGGCCTTGCACCACGAGCATCCTTCCGCTACTCCTTCAATAAGGCCAGTTCGGTGAAGTTGGGCTACAATAAAATGTACCAGTTTATCCACCTCATCTCCAATACTGCGACCATCGCTCCTTCGGATGTATGGAAATTGAGTGATGGGTTTTTAAAACCACAAATTGCGGATCAGTTCTCCTTGGGATATTACAACAACTTCAAAGGAAACATCTTTGAAACTTCCATCGAAGTGTACTACAAAGACCTTCAAAATGTGGTGGAGTACAAGGACGGCGCCAACTTGATTTTGCAAAACCATTTGGAAACCGAACTGATCCCTGCACAAGGGCAGTCGTATGGTATGGAACTCTATGTCAAGAAAAACCTAGGTACACTTACCGGTTGGATCTCCTACACCTATTCTCGTTCCTTGAGACGCGTAATTACCCCCTTTGAGGAGGAAAACATCAACAATGGGGCTTGGTATGCCTCCAATTTTGACAAGCCCCATGACTTGACCTTGATCGGTAACTACAAGGTGAGCACCAATACCTCCATTTCGGCTACTTTTGCCTACAGCACCGGCAGACCGATCACCTTCCCAGAAGCCAAGTTTGATTTTTCAGGAAATAACCTGGCCTATTTTAAAGATAGAAACCAGCAACGACTTCCGGATTTTCATCGCCTTGATTTTTCTGTCAATTTCAAGTTAAAAGGTGAAGGAAAGTTTTTTGATGGGGATTGGACCTTTTCCGTGTTGAATGTGTATGGACGCAAAAATCCATTTTCCATCTTCTTTGACGATGCCCCTCAACAACCTCCACAGGCCTTCCGATTGGCCCTGTTGGGAATTCCACTTCCAAGTTTAAGTTATGCCATTAGCTTCTAAGCCATGTTGAAAAGACTAGTATTCCTGCTTCTATTGCTTCCGATGGCCTGTGTAGACCCCTATGAGGTCGAAGTTCCTGAGGGAGCGCAGCTCTTGACTGTGGAAGGCATCATCTCCACGGGTCCTGGGCCTCATGCAATCACCCTTACTCGAAGTGCTACCTATGGAAGCATTTTTCAAGGACTGATTCGTCCCGTATCCTTGGCTACCGTAGTGGTACGGGATAACGAAGGGAATGTGACTTTCCTAACTGAAGGAGTAGATGCCAAGGGCACCTATTATACACCTGCCAACTTTAGCGCCCAAGTGGGCAAATCCTACACCTTACAAATCCGGACGGCTGAAGGGAAAGTATACACTTCCACCCCTGAGCGTGTGGCTGCTGTACCTGCTATCCAGTCTTTGGAAATCCGAACAGTAACTATCCCTACCGAGGGCAGTAATGTTCCCAAATCAGGAATTCAACTGATTGCAGGACTACGAGATCCTGCAGATGAAAACAACTTTTATTATTGGAAAAATGGGCCTGCAGTCTACATCCTAGAAACGCGACCAGACCTATTTACCCCAAGGCCTTCCCCTGCAAATCCAAACCGGACCCCGCAGCCGAAGGATTGCTGTGTACAGTGCTTTCGCTACGAAGCGAGCAACAACCAGAGCCTCTTTGTGGTCAATGACGACAGTTTCAATGGGCTAAGCACTAAACTCCCTGCTTCTTTCATTGCGGACGATGGCTATCGATTTGTCAATAAATTCCGAGTGGACCTCAAGCAGTACAGCATCTCCCAAGGAGCCTATCGATTCCTGCGCTTGGTGAAGCAGCAAGCTGAAATCTCTGGATCTATCTTTGATCCTCCTCCAGCAACGATTCGTGGAAATATGCTCAGTTTGGACAATCCAGACGAGGTGGTGCTCGGCTATTTTATGGCAGGAGGAGAAACTTCCCGTCGAATCTATGTGGATAAAAATGACTTGACCTTCAAGCAAAATCGAGCGATCATCCCAGACGATTGTCGCGTCATTTCTGGAGCATTTATCGATCCCCCTGCCGATTGGAGACCCTAAAAACGAAAAAAGACCAATTGCTTATTGGTCTTTTTTCGTTTTATGCTTTTCAGTTAAATTCCAATTAAGAAGGTAAGGTTTGAAGTTCAATAAAAGGGGCCGTCAACCGTGGACCGTGGTCTGTGGACGATTCCTTTTAAAGCATCAATCCTCTACCCTTTCCTCAAAGCGAATTCCTTCTTTTTCCAAGGCCTCCAAAATCGGAAGGTAAAATTCCGGAATTACAGGAAGCTGCAGGCCACGCAGGGCAATTTCTTCTTTCAGAAAGAGATCCACTGCTATGGCTAGTGGCAATCCAACCGTCTTGGCCATGGCTGTATACAACGCGTCCTGCCCTTCCTCAACCAAACTGGAAATTACCTTTTTGATTCCCAATTGGGTTTGAATCTCAAACTGATGCTGCATCACAATCAGGTCTCGATCGGCTGGCTGAAGTGACCAATGGGCCTCTAAAATTGCCTGCAGCAGTTGTGCCGGGCTACCTTCTGTAATTGGGAGTGGAATGGACTCAAAAAGCCCCAACCACTGCAACTTTTCAAAAGTGGGAAAGTCTAAGTCTGGAATTACTTCTGCTAATTTTTCCTCTACCGAGAGCAGGTCGGACCAGGGAAGAAAGGTATTCAAAAACTGACGGTAGGTACTGCCAAGAGGCAACTGCACCACGGCGGTATCGTCCGTCATCCCTAGCTGCACAAATACATCCCAAGCCTTGCAGAAGCCTCCCCGCCGAAGGGTACCTCGAAGAAGGGTCTGGACTTGCTCCAATCCGTAAATCCCCTGGTAGTTTAAAGAGTCCCGATTAGGATAGCCGTCAAAATCTCCTAAGCCCGGAAAGTGGATCGTCTCAACGCGTTTAAACAACTGCTGGTAAGGCACCAATTTCACTTCCCCATGGTCAAGAAACTTGGAAGTCCCCTGGCCTGCAAGGACCACATTGCGTGGGTTCCAGGTAAACTTGTATTTCCAGGGGTTGTCCTCACTTTCAGGGGCCAGCAAGCCTCCACAATAGGACTTGAAGGAGCGAATCACTTCCCCCTTTGCCTTTGCCTCATGGATGATTTTCAGGGCAGACATGTGGTCAATTCCTGGATCTAGCCCACATTCGTTGAGAAAAAGAAGCCCTTTGGCTTCAATCTCCTGCCGCATGGCTCGCAGCGCTTCACTTTCGTAAGAGGCAGTAAAAAAGTGTTTGCCCAACTCCAGGCAGTCCGCTGCCACAATGGGATGAAGGCTTGCAGGTAGCATGGAGATCACCACGTCTGCTCGTTCAATTAACTGCCTACGAGAATCCTGTTCGTCTAATTTCACCGCTACAGCCTGGGTATGACTTCGCCCCTGAAGTTTGGCTGCCGCCTGGCTAGGATCCAAATCAGCAACTAGGAGCTTTCGATCCCCCTGAACACAGGAGTCGGCTAGGTAATCAATCAAATAGCTGGCAGATTTTCCTGCTCCAAATAGCAAAATGGTGGGCATGTGATGGGCTTTATCACCTTAAAAATGAGCCTTTTTTTTCGTGCGAAAAAGTGAAAATTCAAGAATTAAGGAACATTTACGTACTTTAATCGTTGGTTCCTAACCAAACCCATACAGCTTGTGAAAAAAATTACCGATACGATTGAGTTGGAAGAACTCACTTTTTCTGAATTGGATCCCCGAGAAGCCGCCTTACTTCAGCGCGCACAAGAAATTTCCACGAAAGCTTATGCTCCCTACTCCAAATTTCAGGTTGGTGCAGCGGTTTTGCTCGCGAATGGTGAAATCTACCAATCTTCGAATCAAGAGAATGTAAGTTTCCCGGTAGGCACCTGTGCAGAACGCTTGCTATTGGGCTATGTGGGTGCCAACTTCCCGGAGCAGGCTCCTCAGACGCTTGCCATTGTGGCACGGCGCGAGGGTGAGATTGATTGGGCGGGTGTTTCCCCTTGTGGCATGTGTCGGCAGGCGATCAATGAAACAGAAAATCGGTACCAAAGTCCAATCACCATCCTATTGCTGCAGCCCAAGGGACTGGTCCTTCGATTCCAAGGGATACGCCACTTGCTCCCCCTCAAGTTTGACGATCTCCACAGCTAAGCGTGAAAAAATCCATTCAGTTTTCCTACGAAACCCCGTATTTCCAATCGCATGAACCGACAGGAAAGGAACAAGAAGTTTGGATTGTCCTCCATGGCTATGGGCAATTGGCAGAATTTTTTATCCGGAAGTTCCTACCCTATGCTTCAGAAAATAGGCTATTTATCGCCCCTGAAGGCACCAATCACTCCTATTTGCAAGAATTCCAGGGCCGAGTAGGTGCCAACTGGATGACCAGTTACAATCGGGAGACCGCCATTGCCAACAACCATCGCTACCTCAATCGAATGATGGAGGAGGTCCTCTCAGTCTTCGAACAGGTTCCACGAATCCATGTCCTGGGCTTTTCCCAAGGCGCTGCCACAGGCACTCGCTGGGCCAGCCAGTGGACTGGTCATCTGGATTCCCTTGTACTCTGGGGCGGAGGCTTTGCCCATGACTTGGTGCTAAATTTGGCTAAAGAAAAATTTGCTTCTACCACGGTGCTTCTGGTCCACGGTGCCCAGGATGAATTAATTACCGAAGAGAGTAAACAGCGACAAGAAGCGTTGCTGCTTGAGCTTGGCAAGCCCTTGAACGTCTTGACCTTCGACGGAGGGCATGAAATCAACCCCTCGCTTTTAGAAAAAATTATAAATCAGAGGGTTTAGGCTTATTTTTTTGCCCCGACCTTGCACAATTTGAAACAATTTGTTGAACTTTCGACGAATCGCATTTTTAAAACATCTTGAACTCCATCCATGCTTTCGCTTACTGAAAAAGAGGTAGACCTAATTGCTACCCAATTGCTAAAAGGCAATGTGTGCTTCTATCAGGTTGACAAGAAGAAAATCCACCACATGCCAGACGATGAAGATCACTTCAACTACGACCTAACCCCAGAGGAGGAAGATCTCCTAGACGAAATCGAAGATCAACCCGAAAACTATGCAGAATTTACGCGTTTAGAACCTGCGCAAGAGCACGAACTCATGCAGGATTTTGTAGATCGCAGAGTCAAAGAGCGTACCCTTGCAGAGGACCTTGTGAGTGCACTAAGCAAGCCCAAGGCTACCACCGCTTTCCGTTTTCTCCTCGATGGATCTAAGTACAAGGAAGAATGGACAGAATTCCTTCGCGGGAAGTACCAAGACTGGATCAAAGAACAAGTAGACGCCTTCAACTACGCCGAAGACTAAATGCATCAGCCGCTCCAAGATTCACTATCAGGAGCGGCTTTTTTAGGTACAGTTGCCTATATTCAGTGCCTCATCTTTTTTGCGCTCACCATGAAAAAACTACTCTTTTTACTTCCGCTTCTTTTTTTAACCCTGCTCGTTCAAGCCCAAACCTGGGATTGGGGTGGACCAATAGATCCCCTCCAAGCCAAGTTTCAAATTCAGCAGTACCGCCTTGAACTGGAAATTTTTCCAGAAACGCAGTCCATTGCAGGTCAATCTACCATCACGTTTTCGGCCAATGAAAAGCTCGATACGCTGCGGTTTCAATTGATCGACCAATACCGAGTAACTAAAGTACTCATGGATGGAAAAGAAGTTGCTTTTACCCATCAAAACGACCTTCTGGACATCTTACCCATAGACTGCACCTGCAATCAGGTTCAGATTTTCTACGAGGGGCCAACTCCGATTGCACAGAATCCTCCTTGGACAGGAGGGTTTACCTGGGAAAAAGATCAGATGGGCAGGCATTGGATGGGATTGTCTTGCCAGGGGGAAGGAGCCAAACTTTATATGCCAGCCCTAGACCACCCTTCAAGTGAGCCGCAGCAAGGGGTGGACTTGCTGTTCACCGTACCCAAACCCTATTTCGTTGCTTCCAACGGACGCTTGATCCAGACTCAAGATCAGGGTCAAAAAGTGCGCTACCACTGGGAAACGAACTACCCGATCAACAATTACAACATCAACTTTACGCTTGGCGTCTTTGAAAAAGCGGAAACACAATTCCAATCCATCTCTGGAGCAGTCGTTCCAATGGCAGTTTGGGTGCTCCAAGACAACAAATCCAAGGCCAAGGAACTCCTAGAGGTCCTTCGGGTAAGTGCCCAAACGCATGAAAAATACTTCGGTGCCTATCCTTTTCCGGAGGACAAAATCGCGGTGGTAGAAACTCCCTACCTAGGCATGGAACACCAAACCATCAATGCCTATGGGAATAACTTCCAATTTGTGTCCATGGGAAAAGTCAAGTACGACTGGCTACTTCACCACGAACTGGGCCACGAATGGTTTGGCAACAAGGTTTCTGTAGGCGACTGGGCTGACATGTGGATTCACGAGGGCCTTACCGCTTACGGGGACTGGTTGTTCTATTGGGAGCACGGCGGGCCTGAGGCCTATTTTGAAAAAGCAACTGCTGAAGCCCGAGACATCCCTCACGCCCAACCTGTGGTCAGTCCTCCAAATTCTACCGAAAAGACGGCTTACCATCCCGAAATCTACACCAAGGGAGCCATGGTCATCCATTCACTCAGAGGGGTATTGGGAGATGAACTCTTTTTCCCAGCAATAAAGGCTTTTGCTGAAGCAGAGCAGTTTACTTACTTGAATCTAGTCACCACCCAAGATTTTACCGACTTTATCCAGCAGTTCACGGGTCAAAATCTGGAAGGCTTTTTTGAACTCTACCTCAAGACGACAAGACTGCCTGAAGTGAAGGTGAAAAAGAAAGGGAAAGATCAGTTTCTAGTATCCTTGGAAGGAATCGAGTTTGACCTTCCTGTAGAAGTCAAAACCTCCACGGGAATTCAAAAGTACTCTTTGGGTAAAGCCCCAGTTCTGATCTCAAGTACCAGTACTCCAGAAGTAGATCCACGGGGCTGGTTGATGCTGCAGCGGTAGGGAAACGCTAGTTTCCGCAGGAGACCGAGCGTAATTAATTAGTCTCGCAAAGATGCGCAAGGCGCAAAGAATTCGATAGGATAGTTTAAACCTTATCCTAGGACAAAACATTTTAATCTTTAGCCAGAATTTTCAAGCTCTGGAAGAGCTTAATATTAATAGCCCCGGGTGGAACCCGGGGTTAGGAAAAATAAGAGAAAGGCGAGCCCCGGAGGGAGTTTATCCCGCAGGATTGCGGGACGATACAAAAAATTAAATCAATTGAAAATTCAAGGATAGGAGCTCGTGATTGCAAATCACGAGCAGCTCCCTAAAACAAAAAAACGGTGCAAGCCTTTGCCTGCACCGTTTTTTTATGAGTTGATCTAGGTCTTAGATTCCAAAAGCCTGCTTCACCTTATCCACATAATCCAACTTTTCCCAAGTAAACAATTCTACCTTCTGGGTGATGGCTGGGCGGTACGG
>JACCDV010965411.1_pt1 | contig 129068 bp, 107 predicted proteins | sample 7446131 | NCBI WGS metagenome assembly JACCDV01 (sample SAMN15323448, study PRJNA562643) | freshwater metagenome | isolation source: river surface water | place: USA:Blue River Watershed | collected 2017-08-17 | reverse complement strand
TTACTGCTTCGATAAAAGCGTCTAAAGCTGCATTAGCTTGTGTTTTTGGACAATCAACTGCGTCAGCGATGTGTGCGATCAATTCTGCTTTGTTCATAGATGTGTTTTTTATAGTTTTAAACGATAGGACAAATTTATTGGGTTTTGTGAAACGAAAAAATATTTTGCCCTTTTTTTTAATTTTTATTTTTCCACCAAAACCCTTAAATGGTAAGGATTTCCGCCTAAATTCTGCCACCAAATTTGCAAGTCCTATTTTTTGTTTATTTCTGAAACCCTTTATGATATTGAGTTACAGCGTATTAAAAATCTAAAGTGAAGCCAGGAGTGGCGTTTGGGAGGTCGGCTATCCACAATCAATTCACAATTTTCATGCTTGTATTAAAGTGAAAACATTGTTCTCCCCATTGGGTAGAAATGCTCAAAAGCACTGTTTCTGCATGGTTTTCCTGGAAATTAGCCAAGTCTGCTGCTGAATTGCTAAATAATTGAAGGGTATAAGTAGGTGGTTGATCTTCTGCTAGATCTAGTTGGTAGAGTTGATGATTGATAAAACAACTTGTTTTTATGCAACTAGGAATAAAATTTTCTTTTATCCAAACCAACCAGTTGGACTCAATTGCGGGGTCTACTTGAAAACTAATATTGGATACAAACATGGTTTACTTTTTTAATTCTACAACGATAGGGCAATGATCGCTATGCTTCACATCAGGTAAGATAAAAGCATTTTTAATTATTGTTGCTAATGGTTTTGTGGTACAAAGATAATCAATTCTCCATCCTTTATTTTGTAGTCGAACAGAAGGAAAACGTTGACTCCACCAAGAATAAGCCCCAATCGCATCTGCATGAATATGTCTAAAACTATCTACCCAATTATTTGCAAGTAATTCATCCATCCATGCTCTTTCTTCGGGTAAAAATCCAGATGACTTTTTATTTCCCTTGGGGTCATGAATATCTATTTCTTTGTGCGCAATATTATAATCACCTGCGACAATGATATTAGGTCTTTCTTTTCTTAATCCTTCTATCCAAGCATAAAATTCATCTAGCCATTGGTATTTGTAGGTTTGTCTAAGATCTCCACTTGTACCTGATGGGAAATAAGCATTAATGATGGTGATATCGCCAAAGTCAGCCCTTATCACACGACCTTCTGAATCGCTCATAGGATGACCTGTTCCTTGTTCAACAAGATTTGGTTTTTGTTTACTAAAGATAGCAACGCCACTGTATCCTTTTTTTTCTGCTGGATACCATGCAATATGATACCCTAGGTCAGTTAATAGGGTTAAATCAATATCAGCGCTACTCGCCTTTGTTTCTTGTACACAAAGTATATCAACGGGGTATTCTTTAAGCCATTCAATTAAACCTTTTTTGATGGCGGCTCTGATACCATTTACATTATAACTTACAATACGCATAGATACTAGTTTGGCGATTGAAAAATTTCACTATACGCAATCATTAATAATAGTGCGGATAGTGTATTTTGATTTATTTGCTCAACCTGAATTAAATTGGTTGGTTTATTTTTCCCTTGTGCTACCATCGTAGCAACATTATTTAGGTAGATTATTTTAACGTCTATATCATCGTTAAAAAGTATTTTAAAAGCATCCTTACCAATATTACCCTCAACAGATTTTGAAAACAAAATTGGTCCTTTAGGATAACTGCTCTTTAGTTTAAAAATTGAACTTGAATCAACGCCATTATAAACCTCATTGGAGTTATACATCCATGCTTTATTTAAAGGTTGTTCTACTACTTTAAATCTACCAATCAAACTCGTGTCGGCAAATATTTTGTGTAAACTATCAGGTAAAAATCGAATAGGTGGGACTGCGCGTAGTTCTGGATCAATAAACGGGTTGAATTCTATAAAAGCCTCTAGAGTGTAATCTTTATTTTCCTTTACATTTCTTAAAGGCTGAACTGCCTGATAATACTCTTTGAATAGGGTGCTGTTACGTTTTTTAATTTCTGGCAAAACAGCATAAAATGGATTATTGATTGATTTGTCTTTTTGATCAATTTTATTCATAATCGCATTTGGGATTCTTAGAATAACATTTGTTTTGTCTAGGTTATATTTTAGAAAACCTTTACTTGTGTCAACGCTTAATCTTTGTTTTGATTGCAACATGGGCATGAAGAAATTGTCTGTTGCAAAACTCGTTGAAACTTTAGCCTCTATATATTCAAGCTCTGTGCCTGCTTCGTTGAAAAAAATCACCCCTGAAATTAGGGCTTTAAAAATGTTTTTTGGAGTGGTAACAGGGATATTAATAGGGTAGCCAATTCCTTGATTATCTACCGGAATCATGCCCATTAAAATTGTTTTTTGAAATAACGGGGTTTTCTTTTCATCTAAAATGGTACAAGTTAAAAACCAAGTGGATTCAATGCTATCTTTTTTAGGAATCATAATATTGACCATTTCATTCCTATATGTTTGTGCTGGCAATAATTCATAAATTTCTAAATAGGCATGATAAGGAAAATTTTTACTTTTTGACCAATCAATGACCAATTTTCCTATTTGATTTGGCTTGGTTAAAATCTTAAGATTGGTTGCATAGCTTGTATCCCTCACTAATTGTAATCTGTTAAAAAGGCCTGTATCTAATGCATTTGCAAATGCCTGAATTTGCGTTTTGTTTGGCTGCCAATAGTTGCCATCAGGACTAATACTTGAATACATTTGCACTTGTTCAAGCACCACTTGATTTGCCTGGCTGAATGTAAATTGGGTAATTGACAATGCAAATAGTAAACTAAAAATATAGATGCTTTTTTTCATTTAGTTGTGTCAATTTAGGAAGTCAAATTTAGTTGTTTTAGCCATTTAATACCTATTTTATTCTAACTTCATGAAACTATAATAGAAGTAACTTATGCAAACAAAAGGTACCGAAATTCAAGAGCCAAAGACGATCCCAGCACAAAAACATTTTGATTTAGATGGTCCAAAGCCAAGATTCAAAGAATTCAAATTTGTAGTTCAAATATTTTTCGAATTTATAAAAGGATTTAGAGCCTTGCATTTTGTTGGCTCTTGCATCACTGTTTTTGGTTCTGCACGATTTAAAGAAGGGCATCCTTATTACGAACTAGCTAGAAAAATGGGACAGCAAATTGCTGAATTAGGATTTGTGACAATGACAGGTGGCGGTCCAGGAATTATGGAAGCGGCAAATAGAGGTGCTTTTGAAAATGGAGGCAAATCGATAGGCTGTAATATTAAGTTGCCTTTTGAACAAACTCCAAATCCTTATGTAGACAAATCAATCACCTTCAATTTTTTCTTTATTAGAAAAGTATTGTTGGTAAAATATTCTTACGCCTTTATAATTATGCCTGGTGGTTTCGGTACGCAGGATGAGTTTTTTGAAACCTTAACCTTGGTTCAAACTAAAGTGATTAAAAATTTTCCAATTGTGGTAATGGGGAAGGAGTACCATGCGCCATTGATGCATTGGATAGAACACATGATTGAGGCTGGTACGATTTCTCCAGAAGATAAAGACTTCATTTTACTTACAGACGATTGTGATGAGGCGATTGAGCACATTCGCAAATATGTAAACAAAAACTATCCACCGAAACCTAAGAAGCGTTTCTGGTTGTTATTTGAAAAGAAGATTTAATCAATCACAGGTTGAAGCCATTTTGTAATGTACTCCATAGATTGATTTTTTCTTTTCGCATAATCTAGCACTTGATCTTGTTGAATTTTTCCTAGTCCAAAATACTGGCTTTGTGGATTTGCAAAATACCATCCACATACACTCGACGCAGGATACATTGCAAGACTTTCTGTTAAGCTAATACCAGTGTGCTGTTCGGCATTCAACAAATTAAACAAGGTATATTTTTCAGTATGGTCTGGACAAGCAGGATAGCCTGGTGCAGGACGGATACCAATATAATTTTCTTGAATCAACGCTTCATTATCTAATTGCTCGTCTTTTGCATAGCCCCAATACTCCGTTCTGGTTTTAGCATGTAAGTATTCTGCAAATGCTTCCGCTAGTCTATCTGCAAGTGCTTGCAAAATGATTTTATTGTAATCGTCAAGGTTCGCTTCAAAAGCTTTAATATGTTTTTCAATTCCATGTATTGTTACCGCAAAGGCGCCAATATAGTCTGGTTTTTTTTCTGTTGCAGGACAAATAAAGTCCGCTAAAGAGAAGTTGGGTTGTCCTGTTGCTTTTTTTGCTTGCTGTCTCAAAAAGTGTAAGTCCACATTCGATCCACCATTCAATACAGTGACATCATCTCCATTTGAAGCGGCCTCCCAGAAACCTACTGCTCCTTTTGCTGTTAACCAATTTTCTTCGATGATCTTTTTTAATAATGCTTGAGCATCTTGGTATAATTTACTTGCGACTTCCCCCACCACGTGATCTGTTAAGATCGCTGGGAAGTTACCATGTAATTCCCATGCAATAAAGAAGGGCTTCCAATCAATATAATCTACCAAAACAGATAAGTCAGTTATTTCAATGGCTTTGTTACCGGTGAAACTTGGTTTAGTTGCTTCAAAATGAGTCCAATCAATTGCTACTTTATTCTCTAAAGCAGTTGCGTAAGGGATACTTTGTTTCACTGTTTTCTTATTGTCAAAATCAGCTTTCAATTGCGAGTAAGCTTGTTCTAATTCTGATAAGAAAGGTGCTTTAGTTTCTTTATTCAATAATGAACCAGCTACAGTTACACTTCTGGATGCATCTAAAACGTGAATTACACCATCATTGTATTCTGGGGCAATTTTAACCGCTGTATGCATTCTAGATGTTGTTGCACCTCCAATCATCAATGGAATTGTCATTCCACGACGTTTCATTTCTTTGGCGATATAGACCATCTCGTCTAATGATGGTGTAATTAATCCACTTAATCCAATGATGTCAACTTGGTGTTTTTCGGCTTCTGCAAGAATTTTGTCTGCAGGCACCATCACGCCAATATCTATAATTTCATAACCATTACAACCTAATACAACACCCACAATATTTTTACCAATATCATGCACGTCTCCTTTTACTGTCGCTAATAAAATTTTAGCAGGACCTTTCGTCTGTCCGTTAGGATCTGAAGAAATATTTTTTAATCTTTCTTTTTCTGCTTCAATATAGGGTGTCAATACGGCTACGCTTTTTTTCATCACTCTTGCACTTTTTACCACTTGAGGCAAGAACATTTTACCTGCACCAAATAAATCCCCCACTTGGTTCATACCTGCCATTAAAGGACCTTCAATCACCTCCAATGGAGCACTATATTGTAATCTAGCTTCTTCTGTATCAGCTTCAATAAAATCTGTAATACCATTAATTAAAGAATGCGCTAATCTTTCTTCCACTGTGCCTGAACGCCATGCTAATTTTTTACTATTTGCATCTGCTACTTGTCCCGCATCTTCTCCTTTTGCTTTCAAGGCATCCGCATATTCAATCAAGGCTTCTGTTGCTTGGTTGTCGTCATTGTTTTGATTCAAAATAACATCCTCACATAATTGCTTTAATTCAGGTTCAATTTCGTCATAAACAATTAATTGACCTGCATTCACAATACCCATATCCATCCCAGCATTCACAGCATGATACAAGAATACTGCATGGATTGCTTCTCTAACCGCATCGTTACCTCTAAAGGAGAAAGACACATTGGATACACCACCACTTACTTTTGCAAGTGGCATTAATTTTTTTATTTCTCTAGTGGCTTCGATAAAGTCCACCGCATAATTATTGTGCTCCTCGATCCCTGTTGCTACTGCAAAAATATTTGGGTCAAAAATGATATCCTCTGGATCAAATCCAACTTGTTCTACTAGTATTTTATAAGCACGCGTGCAAATTTCTACTTTTCTTGCTTTCGTATCTGCTTGTCCCACTTCGTCAAATGCCATAACAATCACAGCTGCGCCATATGCTTTGCAAATATGTGCTTGTTCAATGAACTTAGCTTCTCCCTCTTTCATGGAGATAGAGTTCACGATACATTTTCCTTGAACACATTTTAATCCCGCTTCAATAATTTCAAATTTAGAACTATCAATCATGATTGGAATTTTTGCAATATCTGGTTCACTTTGCAATAAATTCAAATAGGTGGTCATTGCCTTCACACCCTCTAGCAATGCATCATCCATATTAATATCAATAATCTGTGCGCCATTTTCAACTTGTTGACGCGCAACAGACAAAGCCTCTTCGTATTTATTTTCCTTAATTAAACGCGCGAATTTTTTTGATCCTGTGACATTGGTTCTTTCGCCCACGTTCACAAAATTAGTTTCAGGACGAATCACTAAAGGTTCTAATCCTGCTAATCTCAAATAAGGTTTAATATGTATAGTTTGATCGCTCATAATCTTAGATTGTTTTGTCTACAACAGGTAGGGTTCTTGGCTGGATGGTACGCACATGGTCAGCCATATGTTTAATATGGTCTGGTGTCGTGCCACAACATCCTCCCACAATATTGACAAATTTATTCTTCGCCCACTCTTCAATAAAATGAGCTGTTTGATGCGGTGCTTCGTCGTATTCGCCCATTGCATTTGGTAATCCTGCATTTGGATAAGCAGAAGTATAACAGGTTGCAATTTGTGACAGCTCTTCTATGTGAGCGCGCATTTCTTGTGCACCCAATGCACAGTTTAAACCTACGCTTAAAGGTTTAGCATGCGCCACTGAAGTATAAAATGCTTCTAATGTTTGTCCACTTAATGTCCTGCCAGAAGCATCTGTAATGGTACCGCTGATCATGATGGGTAATTCAGGTTGACCAATTTTTCTGAAATATTCTTTAATTGCAAAAATGGCAGCTTTTGCATTCAGTGTATCAAAAATGGTTTCCACTAATAAAACATCAACACCGCCATCTACTAACCCTCTTATTTGTTCTGTATACGCTTCTACGACTTCGTCAAATGTAACAGCACGAAATCCAGGGTTGTTTACATCTGGAGAAAGACTCAATGTTTTATTTAAAGGTCCGATAGAACCTGCGATAAATTTTTCAGTACTTTCTGGATGTTTAGCTTTGTATTGCTCAATTGCATCACGCACACATTTTGCTGCAGCCACATTTAATTCATAGGCTAATTCTTGCATGTCATAATCTGCCATTGCAATAGAAGTGCTACTGAAAGTATTTGTTTCAATAATGTCTGCACCCGCTTCTAAGTATTGTAAATGAATGCCTGTGATGATACTAGGTTGGGTAATACATAAAAGGTCATTATTGCCTTTCACATCTGAATGCCAGTTCGCAAATCTTGTTCCACGGTAATCCTCTTCCGTTAATTTATGACGTTGGATCATCGTGCCCATGGCACCATCAATCACTAAAATTCGTTCTTGTAAAGCTTCTTTAATTGACATAATACTACATTAATATTTATGCAGCATCCAAACGGAAAAGAAGTAGGGGGGCGATATATGTACCGTTTATTAGTTCTTTTCTCCTTTCGGATGGCAGGTTGAACAATAAACAAATCCACCTGCTGTTGCGGAGCAAAGGTAATATAGTATTACCTCCCCTCCAAAATTATAGCAACCCCTTATTTGATTTTTATTGGTAGCTAGCAACGACTTCGACATCCACCTTGTCTGCTACCATTTTAATTAATAATCCACCAATGCCAAAATCCTTTAAAGTCACTGTAAATTTAGCAGTGGCTTTAGGCTGGCCTTTAATTATTTCAATGACACCATTGGTTTGAATGGCTTTGTTGACGCCATGCACTTGCATATTTCCCTTTACAAGGATTGGATATTTACCCTCTTTTGCAAAATTCACCGTTTTGATATTGGTAATTTGACCATTGAAAAAGCCTCTTGGAAATTTATCAGACTCAACATATTCTTCGTTAAAATGCTCCTGCATCGTCTCCATTTCGAAACTAAAATCTTTCATAAGCATGATGAAAATCAATTTACCATTGGGTTCTAGGCGACTAACAACCTTGGTATTGGTCGCATCAATATCTTTATCATCTACAGCGATAAAACGAACAACCGCAGCTTTAGTGCTATATACTTTTTGTGCCTGCGCTTGTAAAAGGGCAAAACTTCCTATCAATAAGGCGATGAGTCTTAGTTTCATAAATCAATGTTTGAACATCAAAATTAGTGTTTCTGGTCTATATATTCAAATGTTTTGAATAAACTGACTAGATATTATAACAATCTACTTGATATATTGTTGTATTGGCTGGCGGTTAGAGATACTTTTACCTAAAGTCATTTCGTCGGCATATTCTAGTTCTCCGCCAAACGCGATGCCCCTTGCAATAGTGGTGACTTTACAGGCATTGCCCGTCATTTTCTTTTGGATATAATAAATGGTGGTATCCCCTTGAATAGTGGGGTTTAAAGCAAAAATCAATTCAGTCACCTTATCTTTTTGGATGCGTTCCATTAAGGATTCTATGGTTAATTGCTCAGGGCCAATACCGTCTAAAGGTGAAATGATTCCGCCTAATACATGGTAAGTGCCGTGATATTGACTGGTATTTTCTATCGCAATCACATCTCTAATATTTTCGACTACACAAATGGTTTCTTTGGCTCTAGATGTATTATTGCAAATGGAACAAATTGGACCATCGCTAATATTAAAACAGTTTTTACAAAATTGAATTTCTTTACGCATTTTAACCAAGGCTTCACTAAAATGAGTTGTAGTGGATGCTTCTTGCTTTAATAGATGCAATACCAAACGTAGAGCAGTTTTTTTTCCAATTCCAGGGAGCTTGGAGAATTCTGCTACAGCGTTTTCAAGTAAAGAAGAGGGTAGTTGCATAGGATTATAAAATGCAATATTAGGGTTTTAAGATGAGGTTCATTTCATTATCCCAATTAGACCTGATATTTAAAATAAGTTTCAGGTTGCGCACTTGCTCTGGCTGTAATTTTTGCCCTCTGAATTTACCTGTATCCCAAATGCCGTTCTGGTTCTTGTCAGTTAATAACTTCAATTGGTAATCGCCAGGTGGCAATAGAGGAATGCGCAATATATTTTGTGTGATTGCGAAACTAAATTTTACTTTATTTTCCTGTGTCAACAATAAGACTGGATTTTCAAATTGTTGGTATCCGTTGATCCTTAAAATTGCCGTGCCATAATTTGATTCAGGATGCGTTTTAAAACGGATTGTATCTGATTTAACCAAATAATTTGCTAAACTATCTTGAATTGCTTTCTGAGGTAAAATCAATTTATAATTGGTATTTGCTTCCCAAGGGAATTCAATCATTACCTGCTTATTTTCTTGCTTATTTAAAGATAAGGACATGCCCTCTAATTGGACTAAGTTGGTATCTGTAATTTGGATTGGAAAGCTATCATTCAATTTAATTACAGTTTCAAAATTCAAAAACAATGGACTTAATAAATCTTTTTCTTTTCCTTCTAAATTGCTCACATATTTTAAGGTTGGAGACTGTCTTTTCGTATTTTTTGCGGTTAAAGTAGCCGCTGTTTTTTTCGCTAATTTAGGTGCTGCTTCAAATGCAAATAACTCAATACTATCCTTTGTTATAGCTGCATTTACTGTTTGATTGGAGAAGGCAAAAAGTTTTGTTGTATCATCATACTTTTTGGTATAGTCATTTGGAAGAATGAATATGTTAAAGTCTTTATTTGGTAGAAATTTAAATTCAAATTTACCTTGACCATTAATACGGGTATAATAAAGAGGTTTGTCTTTAAAGATGGCAGAATCATTTTCTGCCGGATGCAAAACGGCAACTAAAGTGCTATCCACTAATCCTGTTTCAGCCAATAGGACTTTGCCGTATAGTCTTCCTGTATCAATGTAATCTCCAGTGCTAAACACATAGCTAAAATCTTTGGCAATATTTCCTTCGTTTACATCTCTTACTGCATTCCCAAATTGTAAAGAATAAGTGGTGTTGGTATTCAAACTATCTGATAAGCGAATACGTAACATGTTTAACCTTTGATCGATTAAAGGATTGTTCTTGATATTTGGAGAAACGATTAATTGCTCTTGAAGTGCATTGGTGGTAATATACTCGTTGAAGCTAATTAGGATTTCTTTTGGGGCAATATTCAAACTTGAATCCTTTGGTTTTGCATAAACGGCATAAGGTGGAATGCTATCCCTAGGTCCTCCAGAAGGTGGAACTATATTGGCGCAACCACCCATTTGAATAAGTGCAAATGCTGCGATACAGCTAAGCAAAAAGCTTGAAATAATTGTTGATCGGATCATACGATTGCAAACTTAGTTAAATTTCTTCCTCTAGCTCGTGTAATGCTACTGCGAGTTCATTGTTTTTTACAAAATTGCACCAATGGCAATCTTCTTTACCGCAGCCTGTATAAAAATCTTTGTCTTGAATCTTATTCCATACTTGTTGAATCTGTTGATTAACTGTGGTCATATCTGCATCGGTAATTGTAATTGCAATTTTTTCAAATGCTTTTTTCTTGTTGGGTTCCACAAAATCAAATTCTGCACTAGTTACCTGCCAATTTTTTGGATGATGTTTTAGGAGAATCTTGTAAAATACGGCCTGTCTCCAGTAGTCTCCACCATTTGGATTTTTTTCATTTGGACCCTTTAGTTGTTCTCTTGCATTGTCAATATTACCAGTCTTATAGTCTACTACCACCACTTCCTTGCCGTTGAATTCGATTTTATCAATGGCCCCTTTCAAAGGAATATCATTTACTACTACATTACTGATTCTATATTCTGTTGTCACTATCTTATGCCATTGTTGGATATAAAAGTCATAATAGTTTATCAGCACTGTCCCACCTAACTCTAATCGGTCATTAAATTCTTGTTGTGTAAATGCTTCACGGTGTCTTTTCATGTAAAATTCAAAATCTTCCACTAAAGTTTGCTTATCAGGAAATACATTGCCTGCATTTTGCATCTTTATAAAGAGTTTATTCAATGCATCATGAATGGCAGATCCAAAAGTGGTAGCTTCTGATTTTCCTGAAGGCACACGTATTAAACTATTGTAATAAAAACGTAGTGGACATTTTAAATAATTGTTCAAGGCGGTCACATTCATTGCAAACTTGTCCAATTTAGGTTGGATGAAATCTGCTTCTAGTTGTGCGATCGATGGTTGCAGTGTGGTTTCTAATCGAAGTAATTTGTATTGCATTTTAACTTCATCTGTCAATTGTCTATTTTGAATAAGCCCATCATCACCTTGTACTAATTCAATCAAAAATTGACTCGGTTCTAATACTTTACCATCTGCTTTATACTTACTATAAGAAATGTTCAAATGCCTTTTTGCTCTAGTAATAGCGACATAAAATAACCTTCTCAGTTCTTCTTTATCATCTGCTTTTTCTAAACTACTTAAAATGGTGTCAGGTAAACTATATCCTGCACTAGCTGTGGATCTTTTTTTCTCCCAATATGTGGCATTGGTGCCAGCTAAAAAGACATATTCAAATTCAAGTCCTTTACTTCCATGTGTCGTTAATAAGCTCACGCCGGCGTCTGACCCAGTTGTAATTGGTAAAGGCATCCGAATGTCTTCACGCTTCATCAAACGAAACATTTCTACTAACTCTTTTAAATGTAAGCTTGGTTTACGATGGGTTTCTTCTTTAATAAAATCAAAAAAGGACGTCACCATATCCAATCCTGCAGCTTTGTCGTCGCTTTGTAGTATTGATTGAATAATGCCCGTTTTTTGTAAAACTTGTTCAACTAAGTTGACCAATGTGATATTTGGAATTTGACTAATTAAATCCTCAAGGACTTTCACTGCTTTCGCTACCTGTTCTAATCCACCTTTTGAAAATAAATCTGTTTGTATTTCTTGGGTCTTGTCTACCAGTACTTTTCTAAAGCTATTCTCTGGTGCGCCGTATTTTAATTGATTGGCTTCTACTGTTAAAGTAGCAATCGTGATAGGCGAAATCTGCCACCATTTAAAATGAAGAATTTCAAATAATAAATTAGCCCCCTCGTTGGGTTGATCCCATTCGCAAGCTAGATAATCTAAGACTTTCAATATTTGTTGAATCAATATTTGATCAAAAAGATTTGCAGTTCTGCGACTATATATAGGGATATTTTTTTGTTGTAAAAAATGGGCTATTTCTGTACCATATTTATGCTCTTTATATAAGACAGCGATCTCTTTTGGCGGAGTTCCGGCGGCAATCAATACGGATATCTGCTCTGCGATATCCATCATTTCTTCCTGTGGGTCATTGTATTGCAAAATGGAAGGGGCAATATTGATTGCTTGATTTGCTGGAAGGGAAGCAATTAAGTTTTTTGACAAACCTGGTATCTTGTTAATTAACCTTTCTTGATTTTGGTTAATCACTTGTGTAGAAGCGTCTAAGATGGGTTGTGTTGATCTATAATTATTTTCTAAAACAATATTGACAATATCTTCTTTAAACTGCATTTGAAAATGCAACATGTTTTCGACATTGGCGCCTTGGAATCTAAAAATACTTTGATCGTCATCTCCTACAACAAATAAGTTAGGCTGCTCCCAATAGCTTGCCAATAATTGTACCAGTTCATTTTGTGTACCACTCGTGTCTTGAAATTCATCTACTAAAATGTACAAGAAGCGTTCCTGGTATTGTGCTAGTAAGTTTTTATTTTCTTTAAATGCGCCAATGACCCAATTGATCATGTCGTCAAAATCATAACGACCATATTTTTTCATGAGTGCTTGGTATTGGTCAAAAGAAGCCACAGCCGCTTTTAATTTCCCCATTTTTTCCATGGCGTCATCTACCAAGCCTTGTTTTAAATCACCCGCCTCAAATTGTTTATATTTTCTTTTGTAAACAAACTCGTCTCTAAATGGAATATCCTGTATGTATTGTTCAATTTGTCCTGTTAAATAAGCAACATCCCAGCCTTCTTTTTTCATGGTGCTGAATAACTTACTTAAATTATTCATCTCATAGTAGACGTCTCCTTTAAATCGTTTCAAAGGATTGGTTTTGTCAAATTGATCAATCAATTCTTTTAGTAAAGCGATTTTTTCCAATTCAGAAATCGGATCTAAACTTGGTTTCTCAAATAGCGATAAATTGTCTTGTATAATGTCATTACAAAAAGAATGAAAGGTTGCAATCGTCACTTTATAGGCGGCTGTGCCAATAAAGTCCATTAATCTTTTGCGCATAGCAATTGCCCCCGCGTCGGTATAAGTAAGACATAAAATATTTTCTGGGGCCGTATCTGTTTCCAATAAAATTTTCCCAATTCTTGCACCAAGAATCTGCGTCTTCCCAGTGCCTGGACCTGCAATGACCATCACAGGTCCTTCAATAGTGTCTACCGCCTTTCTTTGTGCCTCGTTTAAGCCATTGTATACTTTGTCAAATGCCAATTGCTGATCTGCTTTACTAATCATGGGTTAAAATTAATGGCTTTGTGGCTATTTCATACAACAAAATGGCAAAAGCGTTGTTATTTATGTATGTCTAAAGTTTACACCATCCACACAGAGCAATTTATCCCTATCAGCTTAAACGAAGCTTGGGATTTTTTTAGTAGTCCAGCGAATTTGGCTAAAATTACCCCAGAGAAGATGGGCTTTAATATAATCAGCAAATTTCATGGCGAAAAAATGTATCCAGGACAAATCATTGAATATACGGTTAAGCCAATTCTAAATATTCCTTTGTATTGGATGACAGAAATAACCCATGTGGTTGAGGGTGCTTATTTTGTAGACGAACAGCGCTTTGGTCCTTACACGATGTGGCACCATCAGCATCATTTCAAGGCTGTGCCAGGTGGGGTAAAGATGGATGATATTGTCCATTATAAAATCCCAATGGGCTTTTTAGGAGATATTGCTCAGGTGCTATTTGTCAAAAAGCAGTTACAAGGTATTTTCGATTTCCGATTTAAAGCGGTGGAGGCAAAATGGGGTACTTACAAGCCTTAGCTTTTGCGGACCAAGCAGTCTAAGAAACTATTTTAAAAATACTTTCCATTTCTGATTTTTTAGAACGGAAAATGTATAAACTTTGTTGCCTAGATTATTAATCAATGGTACAAAATTCAGGGCACCAGCAAAAACTCTCTGCTGCTGGTTTAATCGTAACGCTTGGTATTATTTACGGCGATATCGGTACTTCTCCACTTTATGTGTTCAAGTCAATCATTAACCACAAAGTCATTACAGAACAATTAGTCTATGGAGCTATCTCATGTGTCTTTTGGACGCTGACATTGCAAACAACATTTAAGTATGTGTTTCTGACATTGAGGGCAGACAATCGTGGTGAAGGAGGAATCTTTTCCTTATTTGCACTGATCCGTCGTTATGTAAAATGGATATATATTCCTGCAATTATAGGCGCAGCAATGCTTTTAGCGGATGGTATGATTACTCCTCCCATTTCTGTTTCTTCTGCGATCGAAGGATTAGGTGGGGTAAAAGGATTAGAGAAAATTATTGTACCCGGAAATAATTTAACTGTAGGTATTGTGATTGCAATTATCTCATTGATCTTTTTCTTCCAACGTTTTGGAACTAAGATTGTAGGTTTTGCATTTGGTCCAATTATGTTGATTTGGTTTTCTATGATTTTTTTATTGGGCTTCTTTCAAGTGATTGAACATGTTGAAATATTAAAATCTTTCAATCCTTATTATGCTTACGATTTATTAGTGAACTATCCTCATGGCTTCTGGTTATTGGGTGCTGTGTTTTTATGTACCACGGGTGCCGAAGCTTTGTATAGCGACCTGGGACATTGTGGACGTAAGAATATACAAGTGAGCTGGATGTTTGTGAAAGTCGCTTTGATTATGAATTATATGGGTCAGGGTGCTTGGTTGATTCAGCATATTGGTCAGCCAATGGAAGGCTTGAATCCTTTTTATGAAATCATGCCTAATTGGTTCTTGATTGCTGGTATTGGTGTTGCAACTATTGCTGCGATTATTGCGAGTCAAGCTTTAATTAGTGGTTCTTTCACATTAATCAATGAAGCAATCAGTTTGAATTTCTGGCCTCGTGTAACAGTAAAATTTCCTACCGATCAAAAAGGGCAGATTTATATTCCTAGTTTGAATTTCATTTTATGGGCAGGATGTATCACGATGTGTTTGTTCTTTAGAAAAAGTGAACATATGGAAGCGGCTTATGGATTTTCCATCATTATAACAATGATTATGACGACGATCCTTATGAATTTTTATTTATTGAATGTAAGAAGATGGGGGCATGCAATCGTCGCTTTGATTATTCTTATATTTAGTATAGTAGAGGTTTCTTTCTTTGTAGCGAATGTGGTTAAAATTAAAGAGAGCTACATTACTTTCGTATTTTCATTGAGTATGATTCTTGTGATGTTTGTTTGGCACCGTGCTAGAAAAATTGCCAATCGATATTTAGATTTCGTAAAATTGAAAACCTATTTAGAACAACTAACTAATTTAAGTGCCGATAAGGACGTGCCTAAATATGCCACACATTTGGTGTATTTAACAAAGGCGAATAATCATAGAGAAATTGAGCACCGTATTATTGATTCTATTTTAAATAGAAAGCCAAAGCGTGCCGATATTTATTGGTTTATTCATATCGATCGTACGGATTCTCCATATGGTATGGCTTATAGCATCCGCGAATTAGTAGATGACAAAGTAATGCGTGTAGACTTTAAACTTGGGTTCCGTATTCAGCCACGTGTAAACGTTTTGTTTAAAAAAGTAATGCAGGAGTTGAATGAGTGCCAAGAATTAGGCATTTATAGTAAATACGAATCATTGAAGCAAAAAGACTTCCATGCGGATATTACATATGTGATTATAGAAAGTTTCTTCTCTATCGAAAATGAATTATCCTTTAAAGAAGACTTTATCATGGACTTATATTTTAACATTAAAAACTTTGCACAGAGTGATCAAAAAGCATTTGGCTTAGACAATGACATGACGATTGTAGAGCATGTGCCATTGTTGATTAAAGCAAATGAGAACCTGCCTTTAAAGCGTATCTATGAGTAATTGTTCTGTCTTTGAATACAACAAAAAAGCCATCCCAAAGGATGGCTTTTTGTTTGCGGTATTGATTTGAATAATGCAAAACACGATGTGTTATTTATTTTATTCAATTATTTGATATTTGCTTAACTGATTTTGTTTACCTACTGCAACAATCCAGATGGGCTCATTTACATTTTGGATTATCCCTAATGTATTCAAGTTAAAATTCTTGGTCGTTTTTGGTAAGATAGCTGCAACACGGTATCCAGATTTGCCTTTATGAATAAGTGCAAAATGTTTTAAACTGTTTGATGGGTTTATATCAGTGATTGCATAGTTTTTATCAGCTCCTTTTTGAATTTTAGGCGTCGACATTTTTGTTTGTACGAGCCATTCAATTGGGGCTATCAATGCTGGGTTTTTATAATAGTTGTTTTGTAAACTGTCATTCCAGCCATTGGCATTGGTTTTGAAACTAACACTACTAAAATAGGCACTACCATGGGTGTTTTTCAAAGACCTCATTTTGGTAATTTGATTCGGTATTTGGCTTGGAGATTTCCATGCAGTATTACTTCCTGCTCTGTAAATACCATGACCTATGTATAAATTCTTGCCATAACTATTTCGATTCCACCACTCAATCAATTCATTGTAATCTGCTAATGCATGTCCTTGTTCCCAATATAATTGTGGCGCTACATAATCAATCCAATCTTTTTCTAACCACAGTAAAATATCAGCGTATAAATCGTCATAGTTTGTAGTGGCTTTGGTTTTACTACCTCTTGGATCGGTTGATTGGTTTCTCCAAACGCCAAATGGACTGATGCCGAATTGTACGCCCGGTTTAACTTGATGTATGGTGTTTGATAATTGCTTTACAATGGTATCACAATTGCTTCTTCTCCAATCGTCTTTGCTTAAGCCGCGTGCATTTTTTTGATAAGTTGCTTCATCCGGAAATTCTTTTCCTGGGATTTTGTATGGGTAAAAATAATCATCCATATGCACAGCATCTAGATCATAACGAGTAACTAAATCATGCACTACTTTATTCGTGTGGGCCCATACTTCCTTCAATCCTGGGTTAAAATATTTTTTATCGCCATAAGTCAAGAACCACTCAGGATGCACTTTCGATAAATGGTTGTTTGCAATGCTTGATTTATTGATATCAAATACGGCTCTGTACGGATTGATCCATGCATGAAATTCCATTCCTCTTTTATGTGTTGCTTCAATCATATAAGTCAATGGATCATAAAAAGGCGCAGGGGCTTGTCCTTGTTTTCCTGTGAGGTATTCACTCCAAGGTTCTAACTCAGAAGGATACAGTGCATCGCCCGAAGGTCTTACCTGCATGATGATTGCGTTCATGCCATTTTTTTGATGCATATCTAATAATGCATCAAACTCGTCTTTCTGTGCTTGATTACTTAAGCCGGTTTTACTTGGCCAATCAATATTTACAACGGTAGCCACCCACACTGCACGAAATTCAAATACGTTTTTATCGTTTAAACTTGGCTGTGCAAAAATTGATAATGGAAGTACTATTAATAAAGCAAATAAATATTTCTTCATAACTGAAAAATAAGATTGTAATGTGTTTGTTTATGATTTCGAAAAACGGACAACTAGGATTTGGAATCGATCATTCTAATTTTATCAAGAATTTGATTCATCGTTTCTGCCTCATGTTGATTGATCCCTTTTAATAAAGCATCTATGCGGTCATTGAACTCATCTAGTTGCGCAATAAGTTCAAACCCTTTTGGTGACAAGCTAATGTCAACGAGTCTCTTATCTTTTAAGCAGGTAGATTTAACCACTAATTCTTTTGCAATGAGTCTATCTACAATTCTACTTGTATCACTCATTTTATCTAACATGCGTTCTCTTATTTTAAGTGTACTGAGTGGCGTATTACTTCCTCTTAAGATTCGAAGTATATTGTATTGCTGTTGTGTGACGCCTTTTTCGGAAAGCATTTTCCCAATTTGTTCATTCAGCCAGTTGGCAGTGAATAGGAGATTGATGCCCATTTTCTGAAATTCATTTCTGAAATTAGACTGCTGTATATCTTGTTCTATCCCCATTGCTTAATTGGTATTAGGTTACAGTTAAAAGTACAAATTATTGTCTTTTTTTCCATAATTGATATATTGGTAATGCCAACAAAACACCTGCTGCGTCTGCTATCATGTCTTTAACTTCGAAACCACGACTAGGTACGTACCATTTTTGATAGTATTCCATGGCAATTCCATAAACAATACAAAAAATCATTGCCCAAGCTTGTGCTCGAACAGATTGTAGTGCTTGAATGGAAGATTTATCAAAAAATAAGTAGAATGACCAAGCTAAGGAACCAAATAAAACGATATGCACTATTTTGTCTATAGGAAATAGATGCAACCAGCCCGTTCGATCTGTGAAACTACTTCCCGGAAGACTTAGTAATACAAATACGAGTGCTATTTCAGCAATCACCCAAATAAAGTATTTCATGAAGGTTGGATTAGTGTACCAACTTCGCATAGGCTTCGCTAGTAAGCAATGCATCTACATCTGCAGGGTTGCTAACTGTCATTTTGATCATCCAGCCTTGGCCATATGCATCTGTGTTCACTAATTCTGGTTGACCAGCTAAAGCAGGGTTCACTTCTAAGACAGTCCCAGCGATAGGTAAGAATAAATCACTCACTGTTTTTACTGCTTCAACAGTACCAAATACAGCTTCTGCCGCTAATGTACTACCAACAGTATTGATATCTATATAAACAATATCTCCCAACTCGCTTTGAGCAAAATCTGTGATACCAATGGTAGCAGTATTGCCTTCTAATTTAATCCACTCGTGGTCCTTTGTGTAACGTAAGTCTGCTGGGAATTGCATAGGTTAATTTTTTATTAGTGCAAATATTCATAAAAATCGCTAAAAAACCAATGGACTAGAACTGATTGTTGTCAAAATAAAGCAAAACATGGTCTTTTAAGAAAACCTCTTGCTCAATCAAGTCCATCACGGGTAAATTCTTCAATTGTTTAAAATGAGGCCATCCATCTCCATCCTTGCCTTCAACTACGTAAAAACCACTCGACATTAGAATGCTGCAAATTGCCACGTGCATCAAGTCTTGCTTCTGTTCTTTAGTAATTTTTTCTTGGATAAATCCAGTTTCCTGTAAGCCTATTAAAAACAATATTGACTCTAGATCTGGCTTTTTCCCAAATCTGTCCATTAATTTTCGCTCTAAATCCCACCACCTGGTTTGGATATCGTCCCCTATAGTTGCCATAGAATTTTTCAATTTATGATGCAAAGGTAGGGGATATCTGTGCGCAGTAGGATGGTTTGATTATCTTTGCCCAAATTTCTCGATATGTTACAGGTGAATTATTTAAGACAACATACCCAATTAGCGAAGGATAAACTTGCAATAAAGCATTTTTCTAATCCAGGTTTAGTGGATGAGGTGATTGCGGTGGATGACCAAAGAAAGCGTATACAAGCCAATTTTGACGATTTACAATCCAAGGTAAACGCAGCATCTAAGGAGATTGGAAACCATATGGCGAAGGGCGAGAAAGAACAAGCTGAAGCGATTAAGCAAAATGTAGGTGCTTGGAAACTAGCCTTAGAACCTTTGAAGCTAGAGATGGCAGAGGTAGAACAACAACTTCAAAATCTAATTGTGCAACTACCCAACTTGCCACATGATTTAGTACCAAAAGGAAGAACGCCCGAAGAAAATGAAGTAGTAAAAGAAGCAGGTGTAACGCCGGTTTTACCTACAGGTGCAATGGCGCATTGGGACTTAATCAAGAAGTACAACTTAGTAGATTTTGAAACAGGTGCTAAAATCACAGGAAGCGGTTTCCCATTGTATATTGGAAAAGGTGCTAAATTTCAAAGAACACTCACACAATACTTTTTAGATTTCAATACGGCAGCAGGGTATACAGAATATATTCCTCCTTATATGGTGAATGCAGCTTCTGCTTTTGCGACAGGGCAATTGCCAGACAAAGAAGGACAGATGTACCATGCCACTGAAGATGATTTTTATTTAATCCCAACGGCCGAAGTACCTGTAACGAATGTCTTTAGAGATACCATTTTAAAAGATAGCGACTTGCCTATTAAGATGACTGCTTATTCTCCTTGTTTTAGAAGAGAAGCAGGAAGTTTTGGTAAAGAAGTAAGAGGATTGAATAGAGTACATCAATTTGAAAAAGTAGAGATCATTCAAATTGTGCATCCAGATAAAAGTGATGACACATTAAATGAAATGGTGGCGCACGTTGAAAATTTATTAATCAGTTTAGGATTACAATACCGTATTCTAAGATTGTGTGGTGGTGACATGGGCTTTGCATCTGCCATCACGTATGATTTTGAAGTGTATAGCGCTGCGCAAGAAAAATGGTTGGAAGTAAGTAGTGTTTCTAATTTCAACAATTACCAAACCTACAGAATGAAGTGCCGCTTTAAAGACCAAGAAGGTAAAACGCAATTCGCACATTCTTTAAATGGTAGCTCATTGGCTTTGCCTAGAATTTACGCAGCGATTGTAGAGAATTACCAAACCGAAACAGGCATTAATTTGCCTGAAGTGTTAGTGCCTTATTTTGGCGCGAAGCAATTAGTGTAAATAAAACTTTATGATATTAAAAACGCCCCAATTTATTGGGGCGTTTTGTCGTTTAGGGACTATAAAATATTTTGTAGCACTAGAATTTGCTAAATCTTACACCCAATGCAAATGGCTGCATATCAAACATGACTTGACTCTTGTTAAATAAGTTGGTCATACCATAAGAGCCATATAAGCGAACTGATCCTATACCCAATTCTCCAATTGTAGCAACACGCCAGTCGTTTAAATTAAAGTTGCCTTCAAATTTTTCTTTACCACGCTCATCGCTTATTTGTTTGTTTTTTGCATTTAATAAATATCCCGCGCTCATACCTACACTTGCATAAAATCCTCTTCTCAAGCTTGGATTTGGCTTGAAGCTAATTTGCACAGGGATAGTTAAGTATTTAACCAGTAATTTGTTTTTTGAAAAGACAACGTCGTCGTATTTTACAAAACCTGAAATATCTTCTCTAAAACTGATTGGCTTTTCAAATCTGAAATTGAACATCTCCAATCCAACACCATATTTTAAATTAATTTTGTGTTGATAAATATTCAATTTTTGTTGAACGATCCAGAGGTTCACGTTGGATGATTTTTTGTTATTCAAGCTAAAGCTCTTTGGGTTTATTGGACCAGGACCATAGGGTAAAACGTTTGGATTAGCTGCTAGCCAATACGTTACTGGGCTTTTATCATGGTAATTAGCAAAGCCAAGATCCAAAGTCCACCAGTTCGTTTGAAGGTTTTTTAATTTCTTAGGGCCTTTGGCAAGTTCAATTTTTGTTTTTTTAAAATCGCCGTTAATCCAACCTGAAACATCTTCATTTGATTTCCCTGTCGTGCCATCTCCGATTTTGATTACTGTTTTGTAATCAGGTGCTTCGGCCCCCTTTTTTGTTACAATTAAGATAGATCCAATTTTTACGGTATCATTTTTTGCTGTAACAACAATGGTGTCTTTTTTTGTAGCAAGCATTGCTAATGTATCTGTTTGTGCTTTGCTTGTTAAACTTGTTCCCAATAATAAAAAGGGAAGGATCATTTTCTGTATCATATCGATGTTTATTTAAGTCTTGAATTATTTATTCTTGTCTGATTTATTATTCTTGAATAAGCTTGTTACTTTTCTTTTTAGACCTCTTAATCGATTGCCATCTATTTCAAAATTGGCGATCAAAATAGTCCTATCGGGGTCTTCTGTATCAATGAATTCGTAGCTGGTAGCCATTTTTGTATCAGGCGCTGATTCCTCTTCTGTATCCAAAGCGATTGTTGAACTGCTACTTAATGAATTGCCTGTTTTTTCTGACAGGGCTGTTGTATTATTTGTAGTAACATTCATTTCGATTGGAGAAACGATTGTTGATGATTCATTTTTTTCAACTGATTGATATGCTACAACATTTGAAGCAAATTCAGTTATATCTTGATTTGCATGCACTATACTATTTGCATTGGGTTCTTGTACAACTGATTGATTCTTATTCGCATTTTTTAAGTTATCATTCGTTTTTTGATTTGGAATCAATTGCTGAACTAATATTTCTTTACTTAAGGCTTGAGCTGAAGGTGTTTTAGCAGCTACAACAGTCTTTAAATCGGCGGTAGTCGTTAATTGCTTGTATCCAATGAATAATAGCAACATTGCCGCGACTGCGGTGTAGGTGAATTTGTTTTGACTAAAACCAAAGGCTTTGACAAGCCCAACTTTAGAAGTTGTTTCTTTCTTTAAACTATTTTTGAATTGCTTAGACAATCCAGGAATAGCCTGCATATCCTGTGTCAATAAATTAGTATATTCCTTTGTCCAAATCGTTTCTAAATCTTCAATCATATCCTCTTCTAAAACTTCTTCAGGTACACCCACATCTATCTTTTTTAAATTCGCCTTCATTCCAAACTGCATCGTTTCTGGCGCTAGCACAGTTGCCTTTAATTCCTCCATGCGCAAAGCATAAGATGGATGCTCGGCAATCCATAGTTCTACCTCTAGCCTTTCTTTGGGGCTTAATTCATTGTCGATATACAACAAGAAAATGGTTTCGTATGTAGATGCGTTGAGCTGCATTAGGATGCGGTTGGGGCGAAGGCCGATAGTTTATTTTTTAATATGATTCTTGCTCTATGTAAATACACTTTCACTTGGCTTTCGGATAAGTTCATGATCTCGCCAATTTCTTGGTAAGAGTATCCTTCATAGTCTTTTAGTAAAACAAGGCTTTTTTGAGTTGGATTCAATTCGTTCACCGCGCGCATTAAAATTTGTTTCAATTCAGCATCCTGTTGCGTGGTTGATTGATGGGGGATTGCTTCTTCATCCACTAAAGACATCTTATTAGACTTACGGATATGGTCAATCATTTGATGGTAGGCCACTGTAAATAAATAAGACTTTGCTTTTTCAGGAAGCACTTGTGCACGGTTCACCCATAATTTTTCAAATGAAGATTGAACAATATCCTGTGCATCTTCCTGGTGTCGAATATTTTTTACAATAAATCGATACACCCCATCGGCATAATTATCTACACATTCATTGTAAGCTTTATCCGTCATCTGTCTAGTTTAATCCTTGTTTGTTAGGTTAAACGTGGGCTGGTTTAAAATGTTACAGGCAACGCTAGTTTTTTAAGCTTATTTGACTCAAAAGTACCCTGGTATCCTAGTAATTAATGGTTTGCTCCTGGATATCCTGAGGTAATTCACGCCATTCGTATTGTTGGTTCCTTAATTGAGGCTCAAATCCAGCTTCTTTAATGGCTTCCTGAATACTCTTATAGGTGAAACGATGGGGTGCGCCAGCGGCACTCACCACATTTTCCTCTAGCATGATGCTACCAAAATCATTGGCTCCTGCTTCTAGACAAACCTGGGCTGTGGCTTTACCTACAGTCAACCAGCTCGCTTGGATATTTTTAATATTTGGCAACATGATACGGCTTATCGCAATCATGCGGATATACTCTTCGGTGGTGGTTAAATTATGGACCCCTCTAATTTTTGTCAAAAGGGTATCTACATCTTGGAAGGTCCAAGGAATGAAAGCTAAAAAGCCTTTTGCGCCTTCTGGTTTTCTATCCTGTACTTCTCTGATTTTGATTAAGTGGATGAAGCGCTCTTCCAATGTCTCCACGTGTCCAAACATCATCGTAGCACTTGTGGTGATATTTAATTGGTGTGCTGCAGCCATGACCTCTAACCATTCTTCGGCGCCACATTTTCCATTAGAAACCAATCTTCTTACTCTATCTACTAATATCTCTGCACCCGCGCCTGGCAAAGAATCCATCCCAGCTTCCTGCAAAGTTTTTAATACATGGGTATGGGTAAATCCACCCAGCTTAGCAATATGTGCAATCTCTGGGGGGCCTAATGTGTGTAATTTAATGGTCGGGAATTCAGACTTGATTTGTCTAAATAAATTAGCATAAAAATCCAATCCTAATTCAGGATGGTGTCCACCTTGTAGTAATAATTGATCGCCACCCCAAGCAATGGTTTCCTTAATTTTCACTCGATACGTATCCATATCGGTGATATAAGATTCTGGGTGTCCAGGGATGCGGTAAAAATTACAAAACTTACAATTGGCGATACATACATTGGTGGTATTCAAATTACGGTCAATCTGCCAAGTTACTTTACCATGCGGCACTTGTTTCTTTCTCAAAGTATCTGCTACATAGCTTAATTCAGCTAGAGGCGCGTGTTCGAAAAGGAACATACCCTCTTCTTTTGTTAGGTATTCAAAATTCAGTGCTTTCTGATAAAGTTGTTCTAATTGCATAGTTTTCAATTAATAGTGCGAAGTTACTAATTTAACAACCTTAACGTCAAATGGTTCTGTGTTTTAAGCTTATTTTTGCTGTCCTTATGATACAATTTGAAAGATTTCAATTAGAGAATGGGTTAAAGGTGCTGGTGCACCAAGATACTAGTACCCCAATGGCGGTGGTCAACGTGTTGTACAATGTGGGTGCCAAGGATGAAAATCCTGCACAAACTGGCTTTGCGCATCTTTTTGAACACTTGATGTTTGGAGGTAGCGTCAATATTCCTGTGTATGACGAACCCTTACAAAGAGCAGGAGGAGAGAACAATGCCTATACGACCAATGATTTAACCAATTATTATTGTCAAATACCAGCCGAAAATATTGAAACTGCTTTTTGGCTTGAGAGTGACCGTATGTTATCGCTTGCTTTTAGTGAAAAGAGTTTAGAAGTGCAACGTAAAGTGGTCTGTGAAGAATTTAAAGAACATTATATCAATAAACCTTACGGGGATGCATGGCATAGAATGCGTGCACTTGCATACACCAATCATCCTTATCGTTGGATGACTATAGGTGCTGAATTGTCGCATGTAGAAAATGCAAAGATGCAAGATGTAAAAGATTTCTTTTTTAAATTTTACAGACCGAATAATGCCATCTTAGTAGTGACAGGTAATACGACCACCGAACAAGTAAAAACCTTAGCAGAGAAATGGTTTGGTCCTATCCCAGCGGGTGAAGCGTATAACAGAAATTTACCAAAAGAGCCGGTGCAAGAAAAATCAAGGTCATTGGATATTCGAGCGGATGTGCCAATGGATATGCTAATGATGACTTGGCATATGGGCGGTAGATTTGATGCAGGGTATCATGAAACAGATTTGATCACCGAAGTATTAGGTGGTGGCGCATCTGCAAGATTGTATGAGCAATTGATAAAAGTAAAACAATTATTTTCTTCGATAGATTGTTATCATTTTGGCACGATTGATCCAGGTTTATTGGTGATAGAAGGCAAGTTGGTAAAAGGCGTGAGTATGTCGGTTGCAGAACAAGCTGTTTTAGAAGAAGTGAATAAAATTAAACAAGAATTACTTCCACAAAAAGAAGTACAGAAAGTGATTAATAAAACAGAAAGTATTATTTGCTTCGAGGATATGAGTATCATGAATCGTGCACATAGCTTAGCATTTTATGAATTACTAGGTGACGCAGACATGATGAATAAAGAGTTAGAAAAATACCAAGCGGTAACCCCAGAAAGAATTCAAGCAACTGCCAATGCGATCTTCCAGGATAGCAACAGGAACACATTATATTATTATAGTAAAAATTAAAACATGGCATTAGATAGAATTAAAGCACCGTTGATCAAGGATGCCGTTGATTTTAATATTCAACTAAAACCCTACCAGCATTTTACATTAGATAATGGCGTAGAAGTATATAGTTATGAAGGTGGCGCAGAGGAAGTGATGATGATGGACTTGGTTTTTTTTGCAGGAAACTGCTATGAAGAAAAAAATTGGGTGGCAGCTGCGACTAATTTTTTATTAAAGAATGGCACCCATAAAAGAACGGCTTTTGAATTAAACGATCATTTTGAATTTTATGGTGCGTATGTGAATAGGACTTGTTACAATGAAACCGCAACAATCAATTTGCATACCCTTTCAAAACATTTTGAAGCCTTATTACCTGTCGTGAGTGAATTAGTAACTGAAGCTAATTTCCCAGAAGAAGAATTAAAAATCTACCAACAAAATCAATTACAAAGATTGACTTTGAATTTGAAGAAAAGTGATTTTATTGCAAACCGATTGATAGATGAATATTTGTTTGGTATCGATCATCCTTATGGCACTTATTCTACAGAGGCTTCATTCAAAAATTTAACACGTGAGGACCTAGTGAAGTATTATGATCGTTTTTACAAAAACGGTAAAGCGGTGGTATTCATGGCGGGCAAGTTTCCTAAGAATATGCAAAGTTTGATGAATCAATATATAGGAAGTTTACCGTTGAACCAACAAGTGCTTCCAAGTTTTGATCATCCAATTATTTCTGCTACCAATAAGAAATATTCAATTGTGAATGATGCAAGTTCGGTACAAGGATCAATCAGAATGGCGAGAAGATTTCCGAATCGTCATCATCCTGATTTTCCAGCGACACAAGTATTGAATAATTTATTCGGTGGCTTTTTTGGATCAAGGTTGATGCGTAATATTAGAGAAGATAAGGGTTATACTTATGGCATTCATAGTTATTTGCAAAATCATGTACAAGAATGTGCATGGATGATTAGTACCGATGCGGGCAAGGATGTTTGCGGTGCTACGATTGAAGAAGTATATAAGGAGATGGCTATTTTAAGGAACGATTTAGTGGATGCAGCAGAATTGAAATTGGTTAAAAACTATATGTTGGGTGCCTTATTAGGAGACCTAGATGGTCCGTTCCAGATTATGAATCGTTGGAAGACTTATGTGTTGAACGATTTAGATATTAACTACTTTAACAAAACCATTGAAACCGTTCGTGCAATCCAGCCTGAAGACCTTCAGGCTTTGGCTAATAAATACCTTCAGCCGGCCGATTTCTATGAATTAGTGGTGTACTAAGGGGTGATTTATTGCCGTTGGTCCCGAATTTATAAGGGTTCAAAATTTTATTTAAAATGCTAAGTATTGATTTTCAATTACTTAGCATTTTTATTTGTACACTACTTTAAAAAACTTGGTACTATGTGATACATAGTACCTTAAATACCCTTAGCTTTGTGGTATAAATTAAAGTTATGGATATTCAAAACACACAGAGTCAAATGCGCAAGGGCGTTTTGGAGTTTTGCATATTGTCCATCATTCAACAAGGCGAGGTTTATCCTAGTGATATTGTTGAGCAAATGAAAGCGGCCAATTTGCATATTCTTGAAGGTACATTGTACCCTTTGTTAACTCGTTTAAAAAATGCAGGTCTACTAAATTATCGTTGGGTTGAAAGTATCAGTGGTCCCCCACGAAAATATTTTGTAATGACAGAGGAAGGAATAGAAGCTTATAATGTCTTACACAAAACTTGGAACGAAATGGCCACAGCTGTGGAAACCATCATTACTCCAAAAGCAAACCCAATTGTGAACGAAGCAGACGCTGCTCAATAAATAGCATAACTATGAAAAAAGTAATTAATATCAATTTCCAAGGTCGTATTCTTCCAATCGAAGAAATGGCTTATGAAAATTTGAAACAATATATTGAAAGTCTAAGAACCTATTTTGAAAAAGAAGAAGGTAAGGATGAAATTATCAATGACATAGAATGTCGTGTCGCTGAATTGTGTGAGGATCGCCTTAAAAAAGGCGCAGTATGTATCACAGAAGAAGACATTGATTTAATCATTGAAAGTATTGGTCGTCCAGCTGATTTTGAAGCACAGGATGGCTTTGAGGCAAATACGAATGCAAGTGCTGGACAGCCTAATGATAGTGCACAACAAAATGCGGGTGCTACATCTCATAAACGTTTGTACCGCGATGAGCAGAATAAAGTATTGGGTGGTGTATGTAGTGGTATTGCAAACTATTTAAATTTAGATCCAATCATTATTCGCGTCTTGTGGATTTTGCTTTTTGGGATCTCATTTTTAGCTTACTTATTATTATGGATAGCAGTCCCGAGTTCATCTGAAAAAGAAGTAGGAGGCGTTCGTAAAAGATTGTTTAGAGATATCGATCATAAAGTGATTGGAGGTGTATGTGCCGGATTGTCAAAATATTTTGGCGTAAAAGTGCGCATCATTAGATTGTTATTTTTGATTCCATCTATTGTAGTCACATTTAATTGGAACCATTTTCATCTATTTCAGTTTTGGGATTTTGATGATTTTCCAAACTTTCTAGGTTTGACCTTTTTTGGTCCTGGTGCTTTATTTGTTTACATCGTATTATGGTTGGTTTTGCCAGAAGCTAGAACCAGTGCAGATAAGTTAGAAATGATTGGAGAGAAAGTAGATATTAATAGTATTAAGAATACGATTCAAACAGATATGGAAGGATTTGGTAAAAGAGCACAAGCATGGGGTAGTTCTAATGAGAAGAAGCAAACTACAACTGCAACAGAAGGTGGTTCAGTCAATGAAAATGCGCCAAACAATGTGACTATGTCTCAAAATAAAGGTTGCATGTATTATTTTGGAAGAACGTTTACCATCCTATTAAAAGCGTTTGTTTACTTTGTTCTTGGTATCATTACCATTTCAGTACTTGCTGCTTTATTTGGCATCGGTGTTGCAACAACTGGTTTATTGCCGTTAAAGAAATTTATTCTTGAAGAGGGCTTACAAACTTGGTCATTTATTGGCACCATTTTATTATTCATATGGGTGCCAGTGATTGCAATTGTAGCTTCGATCGTGCGTAAAATAGCAGGGTTTAAAAAAGCAAATGTTTGGGTAAGATCTAGTTTCATTGCTTTGTGGACATTGGGTTGGATTTGTTTATTTTACTTTATTAGTAGTGTTGGCAATAGTTTTTCTAAACACAATCAACCAAATGAACAAAGTATCGTTTTAACGAATCCTGGCGTGGAATATTTAGAAGTCACAGCATCACCAAAAATGAAATACTATGAGCAAAGATGGTTCCAGATTGAGCCCTTCCAGGTATTCAATGATGATACGGTGCGTGTACGTAATTTGAGAATAAGAATTGTGCAGTCTAAGACAGATAGTTTTGAAGTGAAGTATGTAACTATGAGTAATGGTAAGTCCATCAATGAGGCCAATAGCAATGCTCAAAAGATCAACTTCTCTATTATCCAGCAAGACAGCACTTTAATTTTAGATAGAGGAATTGCAATTACTAAAACAGAGAAATTTAGAAATCAACATGTGATTATGACCATTGCAGTGCCTGTGGGCAAGCGTTTCAAGATTACCAATAAGGGCTGGTCTCAAACGAATATCAGAGTGAATAGTAATGGCATTCAATCTGAAAATCATTTAGGTGGAGATGATCTTTGGGTAGATGAATGGAACGAAAATTGGGACAATGAGTCTTATTCTTTCGTCAGAGGGGTTGAATATAAAATGACTAAGGAAGGATTAGAAAAAATAAAAGCAGATGATGATGTAGAAACTGAAACGAATGATGATTCTGATCAAGATGATGATATTGACGATCTAGAGCAAAAATTGCAAAAACTAAAAGAGGATCGTGAAAATGTAGAACAAGATTTGGAAAAAACACGTGCTCAAAAGTTGGAAGAATTAGAAAAAATTGATCGTGCTTTAGAAGAAAAGAAGTCAGAAAAAAAGTCGGACAAGAAGGAATCTTCAACAGTCAAAAAGACGCAACAAATAACAACTAATGCGCCAACTGGTTTAGGCAAAGTAGCTGCAGTTGCTAAAAAAGCCGAAGAGCTGAACTTATTAATCCAACGTTTTACCTACTAGTTAAGGATTCAATTGTGGTTTTTATAATACGAAAACGCCTTTCTTTCTAGAAGGGCGTTTGTATTTATTAGTTAACTTTGCCCAAATTCAAATCAAGATGAGTGAAATACTAAATACACCATTTACCCATAAGCATATTGCTTTGGGCGCTAAAATGGCTCCATTTGCTGGTTATAATATGCCAATTAGTTACACTGGAATTAATGATGAACATGCCACTGTTAGAAACAGTGCTGGTGTTTTTGATGTGAGTCATATGGGCGAATTTGTTTTAAAAGGAGAAAATGCACTGGATTTGATTCAGCGTGTAACAAGCAATGACGCATCGGTCTTAGAAGATGGTAAAGCGCAATATAGTTGCTTGCCAAACAGTACAGGAGGTATTGTGGATGACTTATTAGTGTATTGTGTAGAGAAGAACAAAGTATACATGTTAGTAGTGAATGCTTCTAATATCGAAAAAGATTGGAATTGGATTAGTAGTTTCAATACGAAGGGTGTTGAGATGCATAATATAAGTGCAAAGACAGCGCTTTTGGCTGTGCAAGGTCCTAATGCTACTAAGATTGTTCAAAGCATGACCAAGATGGATGTTTTAAATTTGCCTTATTACAGTTTTGTAAAAGGAGCATTGTTAGGCATCGATAATGTGTTGATTAGTGCAACTGGATACACTGGTGCAGGTGGGGTTGAAATTTATTTCGAAGATGTGAACGACAATGCCAATAAGGTATGGGATGCATTATTCGAAGCCGGTGCTGAATTTGGTTTAAAGCCAATTGGTTTAGGTGCTAGAGATACATTAAGATTAGAAATGGGTTTCTGTTTATATGGCAATGACATTGACGATACAACAAGTCCGTTAGAAGCAGGATTGGGCTGGATTACAAAATTCAGTAAGACTTTTACAAATTCTGAAAATCTTGCCGCACAAAAAGCAGCTGGCGTGACAAAGAAATTAGTTGGTTTTGAAATGATTGATCGTGGTATACCACGTCATTATTATATTATTAAGGATGCAGCTGGTAACGAGATTGGATCTGTAACTTCTGGAACACAGGCGCCAAGCTTAGGTAAGGCGGTTGGTTTAGGTTATGTTGCTACTGCCCATGCATCAATTGGAACGGAGATATACATTGATATTAGAAACACTTTAGTAAAAGCAAAAGTGGTTAAGTTTCCATTTAAATAAGGAACGAATTTATAATACAGTTATTAAATAGTTAAAGGGGACATTCGTCCCCTTTTTTTGTGCAATAAATACTCAAAAAATGTTGCTTCTTTAGGTGCAAATTTGGTATCAACTAAAATGCATATTATGAAAGCAATGAAAAACAAAGTACAATTGATTGGACATTTAGGTGCGAATCCTGAAATCAAAATTTTTGACGAAAACAAAAAATTAGCGCAGTTAAGTTTAGCAGTGAATGATGGTTTTAAAAATGCAGAAGGTGCGTGGCAGGAGGACACACAATGGTTTAATTTAGTCGCTTGGTCCAAGCTTGCCGACTACGCAGAAAAGAATTTATTAAAAGGCCAGGAATTGGCTATAGAAGGGCGTTTGGTGAATAATTCCTATACAGATAAACAAGATATCAAAAGAACTGTAACGGAAATTGTATTAAATGAAATTCTATTATTAGGTAAGCAAAAAAGTACAAAAGAGACGGAATAAAGCGGTACAATTTGTATCTTTGCAGACTAAGCAAATAATCGAAAAATGAAACCTTCATTACATACAATTTTAACGCCATCTTTATTAGAACTTTATGAAATAAAAGACAGTGTTGTTGTCATTATTGACGTATTTAGAGCAACTTCAACAATGGCAACCGCTTTATATAATGGAGCAAGTAAAATCATTCCTGTTGATTCTGCAGAACACTGCATTGAAATGGGTAAACAAACTGGTGGTATCACAGCCGGAGAACGTGACGGTAAAATAATACCTGGTCTAGCGTATGGTAATTCTCCTTCTGAATATCCAAGGTCTTTCATTGAAAATAAAACCTTGGTGATTACCACGACCAATGGGACTAAGTTATTGCATATGGCATTGAATCAAGGTGCTAAAGAAATCATTACTGGATCTTTCCCTAATCTAACGAAAGTGGTAGAATTCTTAAAAGCACAAAATGCACCTGTAATCTTAGGTTGCTCTGGATGGAAGAACCGATTCAATATCGAAGATGCGCTTTTTGCTGGAGCGGTGATTGAGGAAATTAAAGACCATTTTACCATACATTGTGATAGTAGTTTTATGGCGAATCAGCTATATAACCAGCATAAAGCTAATTTACCTGAATACATTAAAACGGTTACTCATTGGCATCGTTTGGCAGCTTATGGATTGGAGGAAGACATGTTATACTGCGTTACAAAGGATATCGCTCCATCTTTGCCTATTTTCAAAAGTGGCGCCCTAGTGAATCAGGGGTAGTTTTTACCTAAAATAGCCTATAAAGTTGTACATTTGCAAATTGCCCTTTTTACAGAGGGTGATTTGCATTTTTTAATTATGGCACTACCCTATCTTGTTAAACATATTTATAGTTACGGCACTGAAGAAGTGATCCGACGTGGTAAACGCATTTTTGCATTAAAAAATATCGAATTGGTCAAATTCGATCCAATGATTGGCAACATTCATTGCCGCGTAAAAGACGATGGTTACAGCACGTACTATAAAGTAACAATTGAAAATTTCACATCTGCAGCTACCTTATCATTAAGATGTGGTTGCCCGTATAATTTATCAGAAGTCTGTAGACATAAAGCGGCTGCTTTGTTTTTTATTCAAGATCTTTTGGATAAAAACCAATTAGAATATCAAGCGGCATCTTATAAAACAACACATACTTTACTTAGAACAAAAGCCATCGATTTAAAATCGATTAAGATGCTATGTTCCTCTGCCACATTTGATCAGGCGGAACAGACTTTGAAAACAATCCGCCCACATATCATTTCAAGTGAAAATGAAAAAGTGGTTGCTGAGTTAGATATGGAGGGTAAGACACATCACTTGATTATTCAAAAAAATGAAGAACGTTTTTTTGATACGTCTTGTGATTGTTTATCTGAGACCGCTTACCCTTTATGTATTCACAAGACGATACTTTTATTACAATTGTTTCAATTGAAAGGTGCGGATTATTTTGAGACAATCCGTAACTGGGATAGAGAGAAAAATAAATTATTGGCTTTGTATGGCTATAGTTTGGAGGATGATATTAAAGACAAGTTTGAGTTTACTTATCATGAAGGCAAACCTTTCTTAAAAGTTTTAGATCCTAGTATTCAAAAAGTAAATGGGGGCGAAGCGGTAACAAAAGCACCACCTATCGAAGTGGTAAGATTTCAGTCCCATAGTAAAAAAGCGGATTCCTCTGACTTGGATGATAGCACAATTAAAGGACCACAAAAAACGATAGAGCGCTATGGTTTAGTCATTCAGCAAGATGAACATAATTATCCCTATTTGTCTTTTCATGTGGTTAGAGGAGAAGCTAATGAGGAAGAGAATGAATATGTTGGTAAAGTAGAGAAGATTGATATCTTAAAATTTGTGACGCCTTATGATATCCAAGAAGATGATAAGGCTTTGTTGCAAACAGTAAGAAAATTACAACCAGTAGAAATGACCAAGTACTTGAATAAGAATTCTCCTTTTCAAGGCATTTGGGATACCATTGTTCATGCAGATGAAGCAAGTTTGCCTGATGAAACCAAAGAATTGATGCAAGAATACTTGCATCCTAAAATGGAAAAAGTTTTCCGCGACTTGTCAGAACACCCATTTGTATTTTTTGTCGGCCACAATAAAACCTTTACAACAGCGAATTTGATTAAATCAGAATTGATTTTCCATCCTGTTCAGCCAAGTTTTAAAGTAGAGAAAGCGGGCGATGATTATATTGTTCATGCGCAAGTTATTTTGCCCAATGGCCCTGTAAACTTAGTAGATAACCACGCAAAGTCTTATTTTTTATTCCAACAAGCGCAGCAATTTTTCTATTGGAAAAATAGAATGGATTTAAATTGGGTAGAACAATTTTTGCCTAAAGGTTTTCAAAAAATTTCTGCAAAAGATTGGCCTAATTATTTGCAGTCAACGGTTTTGCCTTTGTCCAAAAATTATGCAGTTGCATTAGATCATGTTTCACAAGAAAAGGTAAAAGGCGTAAAACCACAATTACAAATTCTTTTGAAAGAAAACGGGGACTACTTATTTTTCGAACCCTTGTTTGTTTATAATGATATTGTAGTTCAAAAAGAAGATGGCCCATCTGTTATTCAGCAATTAGGAGACAAGCTGATGATTTTAGAAAGAGATTTAGCGGCAGAACGTCAATTGGTAGGGATTATAGAGCAGTTGCATTCTGGATTTATTAGACCTAACGAAGGCAATGTTCTAGCATTAAAAGGAGCTGAAGTTTTAAAGAATAACTGGTTTTTCTTATTTATAGATACCTTAAAAGAGAAACAAATTCCATTGTTTGGCACTGAGCAATTAAAACAATTTAAGTTTAATACAGCCAAGCCAACCACTAGATTATACATTAGTAGTAATACAGATTGGTTTGACGCTAAAGTGGAAATTTCTTTTGGTGAACAAAAGGTAAGCATACAAGACATCAAGACAATGTTGATGAATAAACAACAGTTTGTTCCATTGAAAGATGGAAGTTTGGGTGTCTTACCAGAACAGTGGTTGAATAAATATGCCTTATTATTTAAGGTAGGGGAAGGCAAGGTGGATAATTTAAAATTAAGCAAGTACCATTTCTCTGTTTTAGATGAATTATACCAACAACGTGACGAAGAAGAATTGATTTTCCAATTAGAAGGGAAATTCGAAAAGATTAGAGAGCATTATACCATTGCCGATGTAAAACCTCCAGCACATTTGGATCCAATTTTAAGACCTTATCAGGCTAGTGGATTCCAGTGGTTGAATTATTTGCACGATGTAGGTTGGGGTGGGATCTTAGCAGATGACATGGGATTGGGTAAGACCATCCAGACCTTATCTTTTTTGCAACACTTGAAAGAGAAGAAAGGAAAATTACTAGCCTTGGTGGTTTGTCCAACCACATTGCTGTTTAACTGGCAGAATGAATTAAAAAAATTCACTCCAAGTTTAAGTTTCATGATTCACCATGGTGGCACAAGGAATAAAGCAAAATTGTCAGACAACTCTGTAGAAGTGATCATTACCACTTATGGTACTTTAAGAAGTGATATTAAAAACTTTGTAGAAGTGAAGTTTGATTATGTGATTTTGGATGAAAGTCAGGCAATCAAAAATCCAACTAGTAAAGTGACCAAAGCTGCGTGTTTGTTAGAGGCTGAAAATAAATTATGTTTAAGTGGTACGCCATTACAGAATAATACTTTTGATATTTATGCGCAAATGAATTTCTTAAATCCTGGCATGCTAGGATCGGTTGAATATTTCAAGCATAACTTCTCTATGCCAATTGACAAGTTTGATGAGAAAGAACAAAAAGAGCATCTACGTAAATTTGTATTTCCATTTATCTTAAGAAGAACGAAAGAGCAAGTAGCAAAGGATTTGCCAGAAAAGCAAGAAATGGTATTGTACTGTGAGATGGGTACTGCTCAACGAAAGATCTATGAGGCTTACAGAAATGATTACCGTGATAAATTAATGGGCTTGGTAGAAGAGAAAGGAGTACAAAAAGCACAATTATCTATTTTGCAAGGTTTAATGAAATTGCGTCAAATTTGTGACAGTCCCGCAATTATTAAAGACGAGTCTTATCCAAATGAATCTGTTAAGTTAGAGGAGTTAACAAGAGAAATAGTAGAGAATATTGGCGAACATAAAGCGCTCGTATTTTCACAGTTTTTAGGTATGCTTGGATTGATTAGAGAAGCCTTAACAAAACTAGGCATTGACCATGAATATTTTGATGGTTCTAGTACGATACAAGAAAGAGAAAAAGCAATTGATCGATTCCAAAATGATCCAAACTGCCGTGTTTTCTTAATCTCATTAAAAGCGGGTGGTGTAGGTTTGAACTTAACTGCGGCTGATTATGTTTATATTGTAGATCCTTGGTGGAATCCGGCTGTAGAGCAACAGGCGATTGATAGAACACACCGTATTGGTCAAACAAAAAATATCTTCGCTTATCGAATGATTTGTAATGATACGGTAGAAGACAAAATATTGAAATTGCAAGATCGTAAGAGGTCGCTTGCAAAAGAACTCATTTCTGACGAGGATGGATTTATGAAATCTTTGACTAAGGAGGATATTAATTACTTGTTTAGTTAGTATTAAAATTCTTTTGTCCTACTTTTTTGATTTATAATCTCCTAGCCTAATAATAAAAGCCCTCATCATAGTATTCCATTGATGAGGGCTTTTTATAAAATGCTAAAATTTATTTTAATTCTGCTGCTGCAATACTTGCTTTAGGATCTTTTAAAAATTCCTCTTTGCATCCTGCTGCGCAAAATCCAATGACTTTGCCTTCATAATGTGCCGTGTCCGAAATGCCTGCTGTTACTGGCATGCCACATGTTGGATCTTTTTTGTTGTCTACTAAGCTGATATCATAGGTTACTGTAGAATCTACAGCTGTACTTGTAGAAGTACTATCCATTGTTTCTGTTTTGCTTGCAGCATCATTTCCACAAGCCATTAAAAAAACACTGAAAAAAATTGAAAATAATTTTACGCCTTTAAGGAGGGTTGTTTTCATAGTCGATGATTTGTACAAAGTTATGATTTAGTATAAAATTGAAGCTAATATCGCCTGTAAAAAAAACTAACAACTATTCATTTACAAGTAAAATCAGCTTAAGCGAAGCTTAAAATTTTAAATAGCTATTTATTAAGTCCTAATTTGTCTATTTTATTGTATAAATTTGTGCTCAATATGAAACAAGGGAATATATATACATTATTGATGTCTGCAAATTTCGCAGCTACCCTTGTTGTACACAGTCCCTTTAGGCTATCGCATTTAACGCGACGTGGATTCTGATAGGACGAGCAGTTGGCAATTGCCCCTATCAGTGGAAAAATCCCCGAAAGTAATTTATCGCCAGAACTGTCATTTCTTTAAATTCTATTGATCATTGGAACAAAAAATTATTGTACGTGTAGCCCTTGTCGGCGATGTATCTTATGCTATTGCAATTACGGATGAAATGGAAGCTTCTGCAAAAGCAAGAGGTACAGGTATCGCAAAAAGAAGCCCGGCATATGTGGCACAGAAAATTGAAGAAGGTAAATCCGTTATTGCACATACCGAAGATGGAACATGGGTTGGCTTTTGTTATATTGAAGCATGGCAGCATGGACAGTTTGTTGCAAATAGTGGTTTGATTGTTGCACCAGCTTTTAGAAAAAGTGGGATTGCTAAAAAAATTAAGCAAGCAATTTTTCAATTGTCAAGAGATAAATATCCTGATGCAAAAATCTTCGGATTAACGACAGGCCTCGCAGTAATGAAAATCAATTCTGAGCTTGGTTACGAGCCAGTGACCTATAGTGAGCTTACAGATGATGAAGAGTTTTGGGCTGGATGTAAGAGCTGTGTCAATTATGAAATTTTAAAGAGTAAAGATCGCAAAAACTGTATGTGTACTGCGATGTTATTTGAACCAAAAAAATAAATGAACATGAAAAAAGTTGTTTTAGGATTTAGTGGTGGTTTAGATACAACCTTTTGTGTAAAATATTTAACAGAAGAAAAGGGTTTGGAAGTGCATAGTGTCGTTGTGAACACTGGAGGGTTTGATGAGACTGAATTAAAAAAAATTGAAGCACATGCTTATGCTTTAGGTGTTAAAACACATACAACAGTTCAAGCCGTAGAAGGATATTATGATAGCATCATCAAATACTTGATTTATGGTAATGTTTTAAAGAATAACACTTATCCATTAAGTGTAAGTGCAGAAAGATTAAGTCAAGCTTTACATATAGCGGAACATGTGAAAAAATTAGATGCCACATTAGTTGCGCATGGTAGCACAGGAGCAGGCAATGATCAAGTGCGTTTTGATATGATTTTTCAGATTTTAATTCCAGGTGTTGAAATTTTAACACCAATTCGTGATTTGCAATTAAGTAGAGAAGCTGAGATAGACTATTTAAAGTCAAAAGGGGTGGAGATGAATTTTGAAAAAGCAGCCTATTCTATCAATAAAGGATTATGGGGTACAAGCGTTGGAGGGAAAGAAACATTACAATCTAAAGGCATATTGCCAGAAACTGCTTGGCCTACACCAATGACGAAAGAGGGCGTTACAGAAGAAATGCAAATCAGTTTTGAAAAAGGTGAAATCGTAAAAGTAAATGGACAAAGCTTTACGCATCCTACAAAAGCGATTCAATTTATTCAATCGATTGCTGGCGCATACGGTATTGGTAGAGATATACATGTAGGCGATACAATCATTGGAATTAAAGGTAGAGTTGGATTCGAAGCTGCTGCACCGATGGTGATTTTAAAAGCACACCATGCTTTAGAAAAGCATGTGTTAACTAAATGGCAATTATCTTGGAAGGATCAGTTAGCTCAATTCTATGGCAACTGGTTGCATGAAGGTCAAATTTTGGATCCAGTAATGCGTGATATCGAAGCTTATTTAAGTAATTCTCAAGAACAAGTAACAGGTGATGTATTTATCCAACTTAATCCATACCGCTTCCAGATTATTGGTATTGAATCTCCGAATGATTTAATGAGTGCTAAGTTTGGCAAGTATGGAGAGATGAATACGGGATGGACTGGTGCAGATGTGAGAGGATTTACCAAAATATTTGGTAATCAAGTGGGCATATACCATCATGTTAAAGAAAGCAATAAATAATAAAAATCAGTTTAGATAACTATTCACGCTCTAAATAACGTAGAATGCAAAAAATAAAAGTTGGAATTGTTGGTGGGGCAGGTTATACAGGTGGTGAATTGCTGCGTGTGCTATTACGTCATCCAAATGCAGTGATAACTTTTGTACATAGCACAAGCAATGCTGGAGAATTGGTAAGTAAAGTGCATGCAGATTTAATAGGTGATACGGATATAAAATTTGCTACTACGATTGATCAAACAATTGACATTTTGTTTTTATGTGTGGGTCATGGTGATGCTAAGCAATTTTTAGCTGCAAATGCAATAGAAGCGAAAGTTAAAATCATTGATCTGTCTCAAGATTTCAGAATGGCAAATAAGGCAAATATTGGAGACAGACGATTTGTATATGGATTGCCTGAATTACAAAGAAGTGAAATTAAACAAGCGGATAACATAGCCAATCCTGGCTGTTTTGCTACAGCAATTCAATTAGGTTTATTACCATTAGCTGCTAAAGGGCTATTGACGGATGTTTATACTACTGGTATAACTGGTTCAACTGGTGCCGGACAAAGTTTATCAACAACGAGTCATTTTAGTTGGAGGGAAAATAATATACAAGCATACAAGACCTTAGATCATCAACATATACATGAAATTGGCCAAGCCTTGGCACAGCTTCAAGGTAATAAAAAAGCGGATGTACATTTTGTGCCATGGAGAGGTGATTTTACAAGAGGCATTTTTGTGACATCGGTTATTTGTTCGGACCTGTCATTAGAAGCATTGTACGAATTGTATGAAACCTATTATAGTGGACATGTATTTACACATGTTACAAATAACAATATCGATTTAAAACAAGTAGTGAATACCAACAAGTGTTTAATCCATATCGAAAAGCAAGGAAATAAAATTGCGATTCATTCAGTGATTGATAATTTATTAAAAGGGGCAGTGGGTCAAGCTGTTCAAAATATGAATTTAATTTTTGATCTTGAAGAAACAACTGGCTTACAATTGAAAGCAAATTATTTTTAGTATTTAAAAAAACAAACGCATGTCTTTATTCAATGTTTATCCTTTAAATCCAATCGCCATTACGAAAGCATTAGGAAGCCGTGTATGGGATGACAAGGGACAGGAGTATTTAGATATGTATGGTGGACACGCGGTAATCAGTATTGGTCATACCCATCCGCATTGGGTAAAAAGAATAGAAGACCAATTGCATGCGATTGCCTTTTATTCAAATTCAGTGATCCTGCCAATCCAAACACAATTAGCTGATGCCTTGAATGCGGTTAGTGGTAAAAAAGATTTTCAATTATTCTTATGTAATAGCGGGGCTGAAGCAAATGAAAACGCATTAAAACTCGCCTCTTTTCATACTGGCAGAAAAAAAGTCATTGCATTTAATAAATCATTTCACGGTAGAACTTCTTTAGCTGTTGCTGCGACAGACAATCCAAGTATTGTGGCGCCGGTAAATGAGACTAGTAATATCATCTTTCTTCCTTTAAACGATATTACTGCATTGCAGACATGCTTTAACCAGCAAGGGGATCAAATTGCAGCAGTGATTATCGAAGGCATTCAAGGAGTTGCTGGAATTCATGAAGCATCAGATAGCTTCTTACAAGCAATCAGAAAAGTATGTGATGATTTTGGTGCAGTGTATATTGCAGACAGTGTGCAATGTGGCTATGGAAGAACGGGTCAATTTTTTGCGCATGACCATGCTGGTGTCAATGCAGATATCTATTCAATGGCAAAGGGTATGGGAAATGGATTTCCAATTGGAGGCATTTTGATTGCACCTCATATTCAAGCGAAGTTTGGGATGCTCGGAACTACATTTGGGGGCAATCCTCTAGCATGTGCGGCAGCATTAGCTGTGATAGAAGTGATGCAAAAGGATCAATTAATCGAAAATGCAAATGTACTTGGGACCTACTTGATTAATGCTTTGGAACAAATCAAAGGCGTGAAAACGGTGAGAGGAAGAGGTTTAATGATTGGCTTTGAAATGGAAGATGATTTGCAAGACATTAGAAAAGTATTGTTACAAGACATGAAAGTATTTACTGGTGAAGCAAAGCCGAATGTGATACGTTTATTGCCCTCTTTGTCGATTACTAAAAACGATATCGATTTATTTTTAAAAAGATTGCAGGAAGCGATTGGGCAGCTGCATGTTAAGACCATTTAAATAGTGCAAATGAAACAATTTATTAGTGTAAAAGATGTGGCGAATATGAATGCCCTTGTTCAAAAAGCATTGGCATATAAGGCATCCCCCTTGCTTGATAAAAATTTAGGACTAGGTAAAAGAATTGGTTTGTTATTTCTAAATCCAAGTTTGAGAACAAGACTTAGTACTCAAGTGGCTGCGCAGAATTTAGGCATGGAAGCCATTGTCTTTAATGTAGATAAAGAAGGATGGGCTTTAGAATTTACTGAAGGTGCTATCATGAATGGTACTACTGTTGAACATATTAAAGATGCTGCTCCTGTACTTGGAAGCTATTTTGACATTTTGTGCATAAGAACATTTCCTGGACTTATAGATCAGGCAGATGATTATAGTGAAAAGATTATTAACCAGTTTATTCAATACGCTGGAATTCCAGTGGTGAGTTTAGAATCTGCAACCTTACATCCATTGCAATCATTGACAGATATTATTACGATTAAGGAATCAATTGCTTCTAATAGAGTATTCGATCATAAAAAACCAAAAGTTGTTTTGACATGGGCGCCGCATATTAAATCTATCCCTCAATGCGTTTCTAATAGCTTTAGTCAATGGATGAATGCATGGGGTGAGGCAGATTTTGTGATTACGCATCCAAAAGGATATGAATTAGCAACACAATTTACCGAAGGTGCTACCATTACACACGACCAATCATATGCATTAACAGACGCGGATTTCGTCTATGTAAAAAACTGGAGTGCATTCAATGAATACGGGAAAGTGTTGTGTACAGATACGAATTGGATGTTGACGAATGAGCAATTAGCCTTGACAAACAATGCAAAAGTGATGCATTGTTTGCCTGTACGCCGTAATGTGGAATTAAGCGATGAAATACTAGATGGCCCAAATAGTTTGGTTACAAAAGAAGCTTCTAATCGAGTTTGGGCAGCTCAGGCGGTCTTGTCCGAAATTTTAAAAACAATGGAGACCTTAAAATAAAAGACATAGCAAAACTTATGGAAACTTTATACGTCATCAAAATAGGAGGCAATATAGTTGACAATCCAGCATTGTTAACTGAGTGCCTTCAAGCCTTTGCCTCTATCAAAGGACAGGCAATTTTAGTGCACGGTGGTGGTAAGTTAGCCACTAGTTTGGCGAACGATATGGGTGTACAACAAAAAATGATTGAAGGAAGAAGAGTAACAGATGAAGAGACACTTAAGATTGTCACCATGGTTTATGCAGGAGCAATCAACAAAAACATTGTTGCACAACTGCAATCTATTGGTGTGAATGCAATAGGGTTGACTGGTGCAGATGGCAATTTAATTCAAGCACATAAAAGAGTACATGATACGATAGATTATGGTTTTGTGGGAGACATAGATGAAATCAACTCGAATTTAATTGAATCTCTTTTGGTGAGTCAGATGAAATTAGTGGTAGCACCAATTACCCATGATGGGCAAGGTCAATTATTGAATACCAATGCCGATACGATTGCGCAAACAATTGCTGTTGGGATGGCGGCAAAGTTCAATGTCCACTTAATTTATGGATTTGAAAAGGAGGGTGTTTTATTGAATGTGAATGATCCGAGTTCAGTGATTTTAAAAATCGATCAAACAAATTATTTAAAACTCAAGTCAGAGAAAGTTGTATTTGAAGGAATGTTACCTAAAATCGACAGTGCATTTAAAGCTTTACAAGGAGGTGTACAGTCGGTTATTATTGGCAGGGCAGAAAAATTGAATGATTTAATAAATGGGACTATAGGTACAACAATTACAATCTAATGTCAACACAAAAACAATATCAACCTAATCTTCCTTTTGTTCTAAAGCTTCAATCAGAAGCTGTGGAATTATTAAAGCAATTAATAGCAATAGCCTCTTTTAGTAAAGAAGAGGGTTTGACTGCAGATTGCATACAAAATTTCCTAGAAAAAAATAATATCCTAGCTAATCGTATTCACAATAATGTTTGGGCAACCAATTTGCATTTCGATACACAAAAGCCAACTATTTTATTAAATTCTCATCACGATACAGTAAGACCAAACAAAGCTTACACGCTAGATCCATTTGAACCAATAGTAAAGGATGGCAAGTTGTTTGGATTAGGCTCAAATGATGCAGGAGGATGCTTGGTAAGTTTGATTGCTTGTTTTTTATACTTCTATGATAGAAAAGAGATGCCTTATAACTTTGTCTTTGTGGCATCTGCAGAAGAAGAGATTTCAGGACCTAATGGTATTGAGCTTGTGCTTAAATCAATTCCATCCATCCACTTTGGAATTGTGGGCGAGCCTACTTTATTAGAAATGGCAATTGCAGAAAGAGGATTAATGGTATTAGATGTGGAAGCTACTGGTATTGCTGGGCATGCAGCTAGAGAAGAAGGCGAAAATGCTTTGTATAAAATACTTGCAGACTTAGAATGGTTTAAAACGTATTCTTTTGATAAAGTATCTCCATTATTAGGTCCTGTTAAAATGAGTGTGACTGTAATTGAGACAGATAATAAGCAACACAATGTCGTGCCGGCTTCTTGTAAAATGGTAGTTGATGTTAGGGTGAATGAATTGTATTCTTTTGAAGCAATTTTAGAGACGATTTCAAAAAATGTTCGTTCTAAAGTAACACCGAGAAGTTTAAGATTAAGATCCTCTAGTATTGCTTTGGATCATGTGTTGATTAAAGCAGGTGCTGCTCTAGGTAAGGGGTATTTTGGATCTGCCACCACCTCTGACAAAGCTTTAATGTCCTTTCCAACTTTAAAAATGGGTCCTGGTGATTCTGCTCGAAGCCATTCAGCAGATGAATTTATCTATCTACATGAAATTGAATCGGGCGTAGAAACATATATACAACTACTTGAAAATATTTTATCTTATGAGTAAACTTTGGCAAAAAAATAATCAAACTTCAAGCTTAGTAGAGCAATTTACGATTGGCAAGGATCAGCAAATGGATCAATACCTTGCTGCTTTTGATGTTTTGGGTTCTATTGCGCATACAACGATGTTGTCTGAAGTTGGTTTGTTGTCCAAAGAGGAGCAAGTGCAACTCAAAAAAGCTTTGATAGAAATTTATGATCAAATTCAATCAGGTAATTTTGTATTGGAAACTGGTGTCGAAGATATTCATTCACAAGTGGAAATGCTTTTAACAAAAAAGCTAGGAGATGTCGGAAAAAAAATTCATAGTGCAAGGAGTAGAAATGACCAAGTGCTTGTAGATATCAAATTATTTTTACGTTCAGAAATAATCAAATTAACTGAGTCTATAGAAGCCTTTTTCAGATTATTACAAACAAAAAGTGAAACACATCAATCGGATTTACTTCCTGGCTATACACATTTGCAGTTAGCAATGCCGTCTTCGTTTGGATTGTGGTTTGGTGCATATGCAGAAAGCCTTGTAGACGATATGATTATGTTGAATGCAGCTTATAAAGTGGTGAATAAAAATCCATTAGGATCAGCTGCTGGATATGGTTCTTCTTTCCCAATCAATAGAACTAGAACAACTGAATTATTAGGATTTGATAATTTAAATTATAATGTGGTGTATGCGCAAATGGGAAGAGGGAAGGCAGAGCGTGTTACTGCCATGGCCATGGCCAATGTTGCAGATACGTTAGCTAGATTGAGTATGGATGCCTGTTTATTTATGAATCAAAATTTTAGCTTCATTCAATTTCCAGAAGCTTTAACAACTGGCTCTAGTATCATGCCGCATAAAAAAAATCCAGATGTATTTGAATTAATCCGTTCTTATTGCAATCGTATCAAGGCATTGCCAAATGAAATCATGATGATGACAACCAATCTGCCTTCGGGTTATCATCGCGACTTGCAATTATTAAAAGAGCATCTATTTCCTGCGTTCAAAGAGTTGAACCATTGTATTGAAATGGCGACGCTGATGATTGAAAATATGGAGGTAAAAAAAGACCTTTTGAATGACCCTAAATACCAGTACTTATTTAGTGTGGAAGAAGTGAATAAACTGGTTAACAATGGGATGCCTTTTAGAGATGCGTACAAAAAAATAGGGTTTGATATTGAGGAAGGTAATTTTACTTATTCTCCAGAAATAAACCACCAACATGAAGGAAGTATTGGTAATTTGTGTAATCCTGCTATAGCTGCTCAAATGGCACTGATTATCAAGGACTTTGAGGCAAATAGGGTGGCGCAAAGAATTCAAGAATTATTAGCTAATTAAACCGATTCTGGCGTACTTTTGGGGTCTAAAATTCAATATTTTGAAGATGAAAAAAACAATACTTGTTGCATTGACATTAGTTGGTGCTATTTCGGGTTGGGCCCAAACAAAACCTGTTGTTCCAGTAAAAAAAGCAACACCTGTTAAAGCAGCTACAGTTGCAAAGGCTAAAGTAGCTTTGACTTATACTGCAGCTCAATCACTTAAGACAACTAAGGATAGCGCTTCTTATGCTTTAGGTTTTAGAATTGCACAAAGCTTAAAAGGGCAAGGTTTACAAGATGTTAATTTTGAATTATTTAAGCAAGGGATGAATGCAGGTGTTGCTTCAAAAGGGGTCATTCCTGATAGCTTATTAGATGTTTGTATTAAAAACTACCAAGATAAAATGAGTACAGAAAAAATCGCTGCAAACAGAGCAGCAGGCGCGGCATTTTTAGCAGAAAATGCAAAAAGACCAGGTGTTGTTCGTTTAACCAATGGTTTACAATACGAAGTAATGGTTGCTGGTACCGATACCACAAAGCCTACTTTAAAAAACACCGTAAGATGTCATTACCATGGTACTTTAATTACCGGGGAAATATTTGACAGTTCAGTTCAAAGAGGTGAACCAATCAGTTTTCCATTAAACGGTGTGATCAAAGGATGGCAAGAAGCTTTACAGTTAATGACTGTTGGAAGTAAATGGAAATTATTCATTCCTTCTGAATTAGCTTATGGCGAACGTTCAGCTGGACCAGTAATTGGACCAGGGTCTACTTTGATTTTTGAAGTGGAATTGTTGGGTGTACAATAGTATTTGTTACACATAATTTATAGCACAATACACTTCACATCTCTTTGTGGAGTGTATTTTGTTTCATAGCCTTTTCAATTTATTTTATGCAAAAGATTTCAGTTCTTATTCTTATCGCCTTTGGTGCATTTGCTTGCACCCCAAACAATGTTAAAATCAATGATGCAATTGGCAAACAAATTGACAGCGCTGGCATGAAAGGCACTTTTGCATTAATGGAAAATAGCACAGAAGCTTTTACCATTTATAATTTGTCTGCCTATAAAGACAGTGGTTATGCGCCATTGAATACATTTTTCGCTTTGCCTGTTCTAATTGGATTTGATAAAGGGCAATTAAATGCAGATACAAATACATGGGTATCGCTTGACTCGTCTTTATACTATCAACAATTGGTAAAACAAATTGGAAGAAATGAAATTTTACAAGAAATAGATTCTATTCATTATGGCAAAGGCATTGTGAGTGCGAATATGGATAGCTTTTGGAGAGATGAATCTCTTTTGATCACTGCCGATGAGCAATTAGGCCTAATGAAGCAATTGTATTTTAAAGGTTTGCCTTTTCAAAAAAGAAGTCAAGAGCTTTTTAGTAAGATGATTTTAAAAGAGGCGAATTCTAATTATAAATTAAGTTATTTAGTTGCAACAGATAAAGCCCTTGGCAATCAAGCATGGGTAGTTGGATATATTGAAGAGAACTTACATCCTTATTTCTTTGTATTGCATACAAGTGCAACTGATGGCAATGACTTAAAAAACAGAAATATTAATTTATTGAAGTCAATCTTAATGAAGGAAGGATTCTTCAAAGGGGTTCGTTAAAGTTGAATTATAAATGATTATCTAATTAGAACGATTTATGCAATATTATTCTGAATCATTAACATCTTATAAGCGCGTCCAAACTAGGCCAGTAAAAGTGGGCAATCTAGTAATTGGAGGTGGTCATCCAATTCGTGTTCAAACCATGACAACGACTGATACGATGGACACAGAAGCGACTGTTGCTCAAGTGATTCGTTGTATAGAAGCGGGTGCGGAATTGGTTCGTGTGACAGCTCCTAGTAAAAAGGAAGCAGAAAATTTAGCCAATATTAAAGCGGTACTTCAAGCAAAAGGATACACCACTCCCTTGGTGGCGGATATCCATTTTACGCCTAATGCAGCAGAAATTGCCGCAAAGATTGTAGAAAAAGTCAGAGTGAATCCAGGTAATTATGTTGACAAGAAAAAGTTTGAACAGATTGATTATACGGATGCGGAATATATAGAAGAGATTGAGCGTATAAGAGAACGATTTACTCCTTTAGTGCTTGTTTGTAAGGAGCATGGTACTGCAATGCGCATTGGAACCAATCATGGATCATTGAGTGATCGTATTATGAGTCGTTATGGTGATACTGCAATTGGTATGGTAGAGAGTGCGATGGAGTTTTTAAGAATTGCCAGAAGTCTGGATTACCATCAGATTATATTGAGTATGAAATCAAGTAATCCTCAGGTAATGGTTCAAGCTTATCGTTTATTGATTCAGCAAATGCATCAAGAATTCAATGAATTATATCCATTGCATTTGGGTGTAACGGAAGCGGGTGATGGAGAAGATGGAAGAATCAAAAGTGCAATAGGTATTGGCACATTATTAGAAGATGGTATTGGAGATACCATTAGAGTGAGTTTAACAGAAGACCCAGAATTAGAAATTCCTGTTTGTAAAGATTTAGTAAAAAGGTATGCAGATAAGTCTGATCAAAATGCAGATCAATTACCTGCTATAGCACAATTACCCTATAGCCCATTTGAATATAAAAGAAACAACACGATTGCAGTAAAAAATATTGGAGGGAAGCAAGTGCCGGTGGTGGTGGCTGACCTAAGTCATTTAACCAATATTAAAGAAGCTGATTTAGTTGCAATAGGTTACACATATGATGCTATTACCGATAAGTGGGCAATCTCTGACGCTGCAGCAGATTATGTTTTTATTGGACAAGCGCCATTGGATTTTAATTTGCCTGGAACACTAAGCATTATTGCTGCTCCAACTGTATGTACACTTGCAAATAACACCGAAAAGTACCATCCAATTATTGACGCAGCTTCATTCATGGCATTTGATGCAAAGCATCCGCAACTTAATTTTGTTCAAGTCGATTGTTATAGTGATCATCATCCAATTGCTGACGAATTGTTACTACAGATTGCAAAAGATACGACAGTGGTTTTTTGCTTGAGTAGTCAATGTAAAAATGCGATGCAAGCGGTAAGAAGAATGGCTATTAAATTAATGCAATTAGACATTCATCAACCGATTGTTCTTGTGACAGACTCCAAGTGGCAAACAACAGATGAACACCTAATTCATTTTGCAATAGAAACAGGCGCTTTGTTATTAGAAGGAATCGGTGACGGTATTTGTCTAGGATTAACGAAGGATGCTTATGAAGCAAGTGTAACTGGTTCAAATGTGTCTGGTCGTAATTATTTTAATAATGCAAGTTTGGAACAATTGTTGAATACAACTGCTTTCGGGATATTACAAGCTACAAGAACTAGAATATCCAAGACGGAATATATTTCATGTCCAAGTTGTGGTAGGACATTATTTGAGTTGCAAGAAACAACTGCTAAAATTAGGGCTGTGACCAATCATTTAAAGGGCTTGAAGATTGCCATTATGGGTTGTATTGTGAATGGTCCTGGAGAAATGGCAGATGCTGATTTCGGTTATGTTGGTAGTGGCGTTGGAAAAATCACCCTTTACAAAGGTAAAGAAGTGATGAAGCGAAATATAGATAGTGCTGTTGCAGTAGATGAATTAATTTTATTACTCAAAGAACACAATGCATGGGTTGAACCAAGCAATTAATATTTTATGTATTCTATTTTTTACGCTTTATTTTATTTGATTTCATTAATTCCTTGGCCTATTATTTATTTACTAAGTGATGGGGTGGCTTTTTTATTAAGAAAAGTTTTAAAATATAGAGTTTCGGTTGTAGATTATAATTTATCAATTGCCTTCCCGAATAAATCCTTAATTGAACGCAATAAAATAGCAAAAGAGTTTTATCAAAAATTTACAGATTCATTTTTCGAAACCATTAAATTGGTTTCCATGTCCGACAAAACATTTACAAAAAGATTTACTTCCAATGTAGAAGTGCTCAATGAGCTATATGCATCTGGACAAAATGTACAATTAATGGCTGGCCATTTTTTTAATTGGGAATTTGCAAACTGGGGTGCTGCAAAATATGGCAAGTATCCACTTATTGCAGTTTATATGCCGTTAAGCAACCGTTTTTTTGATAGGCTTATCTTAGACATGCGTAAAAGATATGGCAGTATTATGATTCCAGCTACCAACTTTAAGAATCAATTCCACCAATATGCTTCTAGTGGCCAATATGCAATGGCATTAGCTGCAGATCAAAATCCAGGAAATCCTAAATCTGCTTACTGGGTCTCATTTTTTGGTCAACCAACCCCATTCGTGAAAGGGCCTGAAAAAGGAGCTAAGCTAAATAATACCGCACAAGTTTTTATTCATTTCTATAGCACTAAAAGAGGTTATTATCATGCGCATTATGAACTGATGACTACAGCCCCTAATTATTTTAAAGATGGACAATTGACTGCTCAATACGTAAAGGTCCTAGAAGAAAAAATAAAACAACATCCTGCTAATTATCTATGGAGTCATCGTAGATGGCGCTATACTTATGATGCAGCAACTTATGGACATTTATTAGTTGACTAGTTTTCGGAGATAGCTGGTTGCTTGGGAGAAGAAACGATTGTGAATTTATGTTTTAGAAACTCTACCGCATCCCATCCATCCTGTACAATTCTTATATTGTGAATGCCCTGTTTTTTTAGCACCGAAGCGGCAAGTAACAATTGCTTCCCTAGATCGTCAATGATATAAATATTAAAGTGCTCGTCCAATTCAGACATTGAGCCAGGGTCACTAAATTCAATTAAAGGAAGATTGATTGAGTCTTTAATATGTGCTTTATCATAGACATCTTCTGTTCGAATGTCTAATATCATAAGGTATTCGTCAAATGGGATGTCCATTGCTAATTCATCTACTTCAACCTCAATGATTAAGTCTATTTTTTGGTCAGCTTCAACCCAAGTAGTAAATCCACCTTTTAAAAAACCTTTGACTTGAGTGTAGCCAAGTAGTTCGAATTTTTTAATTGCTAATTCTTCTGAACCATTAGTACACACCAAAATAATGGGGCAATCTTGCTCCATTATTTTGAGTGCGTTCAAAGTTTTTATTTCATCAAGTTCTATATGAATAGAACCAGGCACAAAACCTGCAAGAAATTCAGAACTAATTCTAGTATCAATAATTTGAACTGAATCGTCTTTAGATAAGGTTAAAAATTGAGCTAAACTTAACTCCATACTATCCAACTAATTGTTCTACAAATTGGTTTACTTGTTCAAGGCGATTGTAATCCACCATATAGAAGATGAATTTACCTTCACGAATTGTTACAACTATACCAGCTCTTCTTAATATGGCTAAATGTTGAGAGGCAACTGATTGTTCTAATCTAAGTTTTACATAGATCTCAGTTACAGTCATTTTTTGATGTTCGTCAATTAATTTTAAGATCTGCTGACGAAGTTTATGATTCAAAGCTCTTAGAATCATAGCAGCTTTTTTGCTATGAATTAAATCCACTTTTAATGGAGTGGTGCCATTCGCTAATTGTAGCAAGTTTAATGTTTGATTCATGACAAATTACATATTGGGGGTTATGAATTCTGATTCATTGCAAAGTTAATGAATAAATAATACATAAAAATTTATAATATGTATTATTTGGCAGGAAGAATGTATACTTCTTTAAGATAATTCGGGCTTACATAGGCTAAGTCCTCAAATTGACCATTTTTTAGTTTTTTAGAAGCCATTTCTAGCAAATCTATACTTGTATAGCTACCATCTTGGTAGGAGACTTCAAAAAGGCTAGTAAATTCCTTTGTTTTCTTAGTGCCATTGCCTATACAAATGGTAGGCTTGGTAATTAGGCTGTTCCATTGGGTTTGATCCAAAACGATTGCTTGCTCAGGTAAGATTAAGTCCAAAGAGGGTTTATAAATTGACCCAAATATTTCCATTCTTCTAGCATCTATCATTGGAAAAACTTGAAAATCATCTGTTGTAAATGTTGAAGCATTTTTTACAGCTTTATGTGCTAAGGCTGATAGGGTGGATAGCCCTATGATTGGCTTTTGGATTGCATAAGCAATACCTTTTGCTGTAGCTAATCCTACTCTCAATCCTGTATAACTTCCTGGTCCTAAAGTCACTACAATGGCATCGATGTCTTTGATCACAATTTTTTGCGCTTCAAGTAATTTTTCTATTGCCACCTGAATAAAGCTAGCATGACTATGCGCTTCCTTATTTGAAAGCTCGGCAATAATTTTACCTTCATTGCTGATTGCAACAATTGCTTCTTCTAAAGCAGTATCTATGATCAATAATCTTGCCAAGTTCTAAAATTGTAGCGCAAAAATAGGTTGGTTTTGGTCAAAAAATTAGAAATTGCAATTCTAAAATTATAAATATGTCAAAACAGATCATTCAAACTAATAAAGTGCCAGCTCCTATCGGTCCGTATAGCCAAGCTGTTATTGCAAATGGTTTTTTATTTGCAAGTGGCCAAGTTGCTTTTGATCCAGCAACTGGTGAATTGGTATTGTCTTCGATTGAAGCAGAGACGACACAGGTAATGGAAAATATCAAGGCGATTCTAGAAGAGGCTAAAATCAATTTTGATCACGTTGTTAAAACGAGTATTTTTTTAAGTAGCATGGATTTATTTGCTGCAGTTAATCAGGTTTATGGTAGCTACTTTACAGCTGATTTTCCTGCTCGTGAAACAGTGGCAGTGAAAACTTTACCTAGAAACGTAAACGTTGAAATTAGTGTTACAGCAGTAATGCAACATTAATTTGCCTGTCCGTTATAAATCAATAGTTTAGATTTTGTGATTTTATTTATTCCAGTATTATGCAATGTCTGACTTAAATTGGTAAGTCGTTTCAAAATAAATTTGATTATGGGGTTCTAGTATTTGGAGCCCCATTTTATTGTTAAAACAATTTGGTGCAGCACTTAGATTTTCTATTGCGATACTTTGACGATCATCTGGCGTATAAATTTGCAAATAAGGGTAATTGCATTTGGGCGTTATTGTAACGGTCTTCCCTTCATAACTAATGGCAACTTCATTTTGCAGAGGGTTTAAGTTATAACAATCGTCAAAATGAGTTGAACCTATTTTTTTACCATTATTATAATCATCCTCATCTAGGATATTTCCTGTTGGTATCATTGAACTGTTCATTTCAATTTTCCCGATTGACTTGAATGCTAATTCATAGTCATCAACAATTCCTCCTAAAGTAAAATAGGGGTGCCATCCATCCATAATTGGTATCGTCCCAGCTGATTTATTTTGAATAGTAGTCTTTGATCTGATTTGATTATTTGTATATAAGATCCACTCTACTTTGATTTGATAGTTGAAAGGGTAGCCTGGATCATTTCCTTGGTATTCAAATTCAAGTTCAACACTTGCACAGTCCGATTGAATTTTTGTAGATCGTATTTTAAAATTTGCATCATAAACAAGCCCGTGCATTGCATGCTCTCCAAGATAAAATTTATTCAATTGGTAATTTTGCTCCCCCCAATTGTATTGGCCGTTTTCTATTCTGCATGAAAATGGACTCATTTTACCACTTCTAAATCCGTTCATTTCAAAACTTAAATCCTGTTCTTTTGATGTATTTTCAATTGAGCCTTGATCGGTTAACACTTCAGATTGATTCCCTAAAATAAGCTCTAATTCAATGGTTTTGTAATAGACCTTCCAGCTATTCATTAAGGCACCTTTTGATAAAACTTCAATTACTGTATTGTTTTTGCTATCAATGAGTTGAACCATTTCTGTCCCATTATTCTTATGTATTTTTAGGTCAAATGCCATAGACGCTGTTTGAGTGGAAAATTAAAACTATTCTATTAACTTTGAAAGATCAATTTTACATTATGCGCACAATTTTATCTTTTCTTTTATTTGTATTTACAATTCCGCTTTTTGGGCAAGTTTGGCCTAAATATGATAGCACAATGAAGATTGGTAAAGCAGGTTACCGTATTTCTTGTATCAACAGAAGTCCAGATAAAAATATTTTAAATATTCGTCCAGTTGGTTTTAAGTCTGAATCCAGGGAGGCGTCCATTGAAATTAAAGCAAGGGTTTTTGGCGCTGAGATTGACGATTTAAATATGGATGGATTTCCGGACCTTGTTATTTTTCTTGAAGACGCAGCTGGAAAGAAAACGATCTTTCCAATTTGTTCTCAAAATAATGAAAGCATCGCACCTATTATATTTCCGGATATTTACAATGACATGGAAGCTAGTAAAGGGTATAGGGGCAAGGACGAATATAAATTAGTAGAAGGGGTGTTGTTTAGAAAGTTCCCTGTTTATCCTTCAGACTCAACTATTAAAGAGCCAACAAATAAAATAAGACAATTGATGTATCGTGTTGTGCCGGGAGAAAGAGATTCATGGAAATTCAAAATGTTTAAACAATTTGAATTCACTGCAAATTAATACCCTGAAGTGATCATTATTTTTCCTACTGCTTTTTCGGCACCTAGATCATCACGAACAAAAATCAAATAAATACCAGAGGCAACTTTGCGTTGGTATTGATTTAATCCATTCCAAATTGCTTGTCCACCAATTGCTCTTATTTGTGATATAAGTTGCCCATTTAAATCTGTAATTTTTACTAAAGCGTTATTTACAAGGTTCTTTATAAGAATTGGTCCATTATAATCAGGTGCTACAGGATTAGGGTAAATATTTATGCGCTCTTGTGTTAGTGCGGCTTCGGTCGCTTGGCCTCGATAACTAACGATTTCACTAGTTGTGAAAAAAAACACATCGCCATTGCTAGGTTCTACCGTAATCGATAATACTTTATTACTTGGTAAAGGACTATTTTCAGTTGTGAAATGTTGAATAACTTCTGTCCCATCTTTACTTATTAACCAAGCGCCATTATTGGTTCCAATCCATTTTCTATTGCCGCCATCAATACATATGCTGTTAATTGTTTCTTTTTGAAATAGGTAGCCGTTAAAACCATTACTTTGAACTATTGGCAAATAGGCATCACATGCTTCATTAATATTGCCACATTGAAATAATGCAATGCCATTATTTGTACCTACCCAAATACTACCATCTTTGTCCTCTGCAATTGCAGAAACATTCATACTAGGTAAATTCCCTGATCCTTTTCCTGTATTTAGTTGCTTCCAAAAAGTTTGATTATTTTGTTTCTGAAAAAGTAATATGCCTTGTTGAGCTGTGTTTGTTATCCAGCTTAAGCCATTTGCCCCCACTATTAATTGCTTTAAATTCTTATTGGAATAATTAGTTGGTATAGCATAGGTGTTCCATTGTGTAGCTTCTTTTGCCAATAAGCCTAAGCCTTCTTTTAAGATATAGATACTTCCATCTAAATTTTGTTGAATGGATTGAATGACGCCAGCATTTGGATGAGGAATGATTGCAGTAGTTGTGTTTTGGGATGGGTTATAATTAATTAATTGTACCCCCATGCCTAACCACCAGCTTTGATCTTTACGATCTATAGCTAAAGGACCAATATTGGATATGCTTAAATTTTGCAATTGACCGTAATTGGTCCAACCATTTTCATTAAAGCTTGAAATCCCTTTTTTGTTTTCTCCATAGCTTATTAAAAGTTGGTTATTTGTAACAGCATGATGACTTACTACAGTAGACAATGGACCACCCAATGCTACCCATTTTGATTGCTCATTTTTTTGATACAAGCCTTTATTTAAATCTGCTATCCAAATTGTATTACCATCTTTTAAAAGAGATATAGGACGTTCTAGAATAGTTGAATCAAGTAGTAAGGTGTTTACTTTATTGCTATTAAGTTGGATCAACATGCCCTTATTTCCTTCCTCTGTAACTGCATAAACTTGTTCTTGGTCAGCTGTAATTGCTTGAATATTACCTGAATTGATTTGAAAAACAGGTTCATTGGATAGGAAGTTGTATACAACTTGTTTTGAAGCAAAGTATAGTTGGTTTTTAAAAATAACCATTTTTTGCAGTCCGGTAATGCCATGTAAATTTTCTTTTTCCCATCCTATATTTTGATCCAAGTTAGCCGACCAAACTCCCTGCTCTGTTAAAGCATACATTTTATTATTGAAATGAACTGTTTGTAAAACAGGTATAATTTGACGTGTATTGTTTGGATAAATCGTCTCCTTTATTTCTTTTTTTATTAAGTCAATGACAACAATGCCGAAGCTACAAGATAGATAAGCTTTATTATTTAAAATAAAAAGATCATTGATCGTTTTATTTGAAAAAAGAGTAGTTAACTCAATGTCATCAATTAGTGTTACCTGATCGTTTTGCACGATATCTACTCGACTATTTTCATATGCGATAATTAGTTGTTGCTCTAAAGGATTCCATCCAATTTTATGAATGCCAATTGAATGCAAGCCATTGGCGGCATTCAAGTAAGCTAGCTCTTGATTTGCATTGATTGCAATAATTTGATTTTCCGCTGCTACATATAATTGGTCGCCATTTATAATTTGCTTTATAGATGTATTTGAAAAATGAGCACGCCAACTCCCAGTCGGACCTAATTGAAGTTGCGCATTTAGTCCGGTGCAAATACCTATTAGCAGTAATAAATTAATAATCCATTTATGCATTTTACTTTTTTATCGCTTGATATATTTGCTCTTGAATTTTAGCCCTTAAATTAAGTTTACTAAATGCCTTATTATCTCTGGTTGGATAGACCCTGTTAGACAGAAAAATATATAATAATTGATTGTCTGGATCTGCCCATACACAAGTGCCTGTAAATCCAGTATGTCCAAAAACACTTGCAGGTGCGCTTAAGCTAGGATAGGGGTCCTTTGAACTTGCATTGTCTTTAGCTGTTTTATCAAAGCCAAGCCCTCTTCTGCTATTTTCAGACTGGTAACTCGTAAACTTTTTAATCGTTTCGGTTTTTAAGTATGCTTGTCCATCCCAAATGCCATTATTCAAAAGCATCATGTATAATTTTGCCAAATCAGTTGCATTACTATATAAACCAGCATGCCCTGCGATGCCCCCCATTGTGGATGCCCCTTCGTCATGCACCGATCCTTGTATAAGCTCTTTTCTAAAATAATTATCTAATTCAGATGCTGCGATGTTAGATTTCTCTGTTCTATTAAGAGGCAGGAAACCAGTGGTGCGCATTTGCATTGGTCCATAAAAAGTTTTAGTGCAATATTCTTGTAGATTCATCCCTGTTACTTGTTCTACAATGTTGCCTAAAAAAATAAAATCATTATCACTATAAACGTATTTTCCTGGAGCCGAAATTGGGCTATTTAATATTTTGATACGTATACTGTCCATAAAATGATTAGCCAGATATTTACCTGGTGTCACCATTAACTGATGAGATGCATCTTGTACAGGCACAATCCATTTTGGATCAATATTGCCCGACTTGTCTAGTAAAGATTCGTAAAATTTGATATAAGGGTATAAGCCTGCTTCATGTAATAACAGTTCCTTTAATTTGATCTTTGCTTTTGGGTTGCCTTTTACCCATGGTAAGTAGTCGCCAATCGTTTTTTCAATATCCACTTTGCCTTCGTCTACTAGCTTCATGATGGCAACCGTGGTAGCACTTGTTTTTGTAACAGAAGCTAAGTCATATAAAGTGGCATTGGTTACATTCGGCGTATTTGCGCCAGCAATGGTTCCGTAACTTTTATTGAATACAATTTGATTGTCTTTCGCCACTAAGACTTGACATCCAGGTATTGCTTCTTGTAAAATAGCATCTGCAACGATTGAATCAATGACGGCCAATTTTGTTTGATCAATAATTGCTGGAAGACATTGTTCTGTTAGAATTTTTTTTTTAACTGGCGCTTCTGAAGGCATTCCATAATTAAGACCAGTAGAAATTGTTACCGGTAAAATACCGCTTGCCTGAGCTTTACCCTCTAGCCATTTTTGTGCAGCAATATGGCTATATTTTGTGTCCTCGTAAGCAAGTAAAATATTATTGATTTTGCTAAAATCGCTTACAGCGTAGGGGTTGCCAAAAATCAAATGAATCCAATTTTCATGCCCCATGTCATTTAAAAATTGTAATGTAGCTGCAGGAATTTCGAAGTGATTTGCTGGTCTTCTGTTATAGCCATGTAATCCTATAATCACTTGATCATAGCTCTTTAAACTATCATTGATTAAAGCTAATTCATTTGCATCTTTTCCTTTTGTATGAAAAATCTTAACGCCATAATTAGATGCAATCACATTCGTTAATGAATTAGTAGGTTTTGCGTTAATAGCTAGATAGGCTGTCTTATTATTTAATTCAGGACTATTTGTTGCTCTTAAAAAGGTAAGTGATTGAGCAGCCATTGCAGTGTTGATAGTTGCAACAGATTGATTCAAATCTGCAATGATATTTGTGGTATCAATTGGTTGAAATGAAGAAAGGCCGTATTTGTATTTTGCAGTTAATATTTTTCTTACTCTCGCATTTATATCAGCACGTTTTATTCTTCTTTCTTTTACTGCAGCTCTTACTTTTTGAATTGATTGGCCAATATCACCAGGCAAACATAACATATCATTTCCTGCTAAAATGGCTTGTACATTGGCTTCGCCTTGTGGGAAATAATTTGCAATTGCTTTCATATCCATCGCGTCAGTAACACTGATCCCTTTAAAGCCCAACTCTTTTTTTAATAAATCATTCACCGCTTTCGGAGAAATTGATGTAGCATATTTTGGTCTATCATCAATTGCTGGTACAGATAAGTGAGCTACCATGACAGATTCTATTCCTGCATCAATTAATGCTTTAAAGGGCGCTAATTCTAAACTATCTAAAGCTGCTTTTGATTTTTTGATCACCGGTAAATCCTTATGAGAGTCAACTGTTACATCGCCATGTCCTGGAAAATGTTTTGCTGTCGCCATTACACCATTGTCTTGCATGCCTTTCATGAAAGCAACCCCTTGTTGAATGACCTTCTCTTTACTTTGACCAAAACTACGGTCATTAATAACGGGGTTTAATGGGTTATTGTTTACATCAATATCTGGGGCATAATTGATTTGAATTCCTAATCTTTTGCATTGATCTGCGATAGCCGCACCCATTTGATAAACTAAATTACTAGAAGCAAAAGCACCCATGGACAATTGTCTTGGGAACATCTCTACACTGTCCAAACGCATGCCTACGCCCCATTCTGCGTCGATGGTAATAAACAATGGGGTTTTCGCTATGCTTTGGTATTGATTTGTTTGCATTGCTTGACGAACAGGTCCGCCCTGAAAAAAGCATAAGCCACCTACATTGTATTTTTTAATCAATTCACCTAGTGAATCTATTTTATCCTGTTTCCATTCGCTATGAGCTCTTAACACCATCAACTGTCCAATTTTCTCATTCATATTTAATGCAGAGAATTGTTTTCTTACCCACTTCTTTTCATTCATTTTTTGGGCATGTACAATTGTTGTCAATCCTGTAATCAATAAGATGGTTAAACTTAATTTTTTCATAACGAATTTATATACTGCAATTTAAGGATAAAAAAAGGCTTACCTGTTATTAGGTAAGCCTTTTATATCAAAAATTTATTTAAAGCGATTGGTTGTATATATGCCAAATTGCTTATTAATTGTAGTCTACTATGCTTCTGCTTCTTCTTCGTCCAATTCAGGTAATGTTGGCTCAACTTTATGTGCTTGTAATTGTGCAAACCATTTTACCATTTTCTTCATATCGCTTGCATAAACGCGCTCAAAATCCATATTTGGGAATACCTTTTTGAAGTACGCTTGAGTCGCTTTTGCGTCTTTTTCGTTAGGTAGGGTCTCTTTAGATTTCCCCATTGCGATGAAAACTTCCGCCAAAAACACATTTTCCTTAGTAGTAAACACTTCAATGCTCTCTAAGTGAGAGAATTGGTAGGATCTTGAACTGATAAATTGGGTAGCATTTGTCTCTAGTGATCTTGCGATTGCGCCGTCACTTTTGCTTGTCAATAATTCAAATAAACCTGACATTCCAGATACGGATATCAATTTGTTATACTCCATGGGATCTAGTCTTTTTTTTAGGACCGCAAAATACGGAAAAACCCTCAATTTTCATTTTTTAAACTACCTTTGTTTATCATTAAAAATCAAGCATATGCCCGGTTTTGAATTCTTTGGAGAAGAAGAAAAGAAAGAAGTAAATGAAGTCCTTGAAACAGGAATTTTAATGCGTTATGGATTTGATGGTCCCAGAAAGGGGATTTGGAAATCTAAGGAACTTGAAGCTGCTGTTTGTAGCACTTTTGGGTCACAATATGCGCAACTGACCTCAAGTGGTACAGCTGCATTGACAACAGCGATGGCTGCCTTGGGTATTGGCGCAGGTGATGAGGTTATTATGCCTGCTTTCACATTTGTTGCAAGTTTCGAGGCTATTTTAAGTGCAGGTGCGATTCCTGTATTAGTGGATATTGATGAAACTTTGACTTTGTCGCCAGCTGCAGTGCGCGCTGCGATTACTTCAAAAACAAAATGCGTGATGCCAGTGCATATGTGTGGTAGCATGGCGGACATGGATGCTTTGGTTGCAATCTGTAAAGAACATAATTTAATTTTACTCGAAGATGCATGTCAGAGTATTGGCGGTACATATAAAGGAAAGCATTTAGGAACCATTGGTCATGCAGGCACTTTTTCATTTGATTTTGTGAAGACAATTACATGTGGAGAAGGTGGGGTTGTGATGACCAATGACAAAGATGTCTATACCAAGTCGGACGCTTTTACAGATCATGGCCATGATCATTTAGGCGTTGATAGAGGAGCGGATTTACATCCTGCTCTAGGCTATAATTTCCGAATCAGTGAATTACATGCTGCTGTTGGTTTAGCACAAATCAGAAAATTAGATACTTTTTTAGCGATTCAAAAAAAGAATAACCAAATTTTACGTTCTTATTTAGAGCAAGTTCCAGGTATTCAATTTAGAGTAGTGCCAGATCCTGCTGGAGATAGCGCAAGCTTTTTAACTTGGTTTTTACCAAGTCAGGAATTAACAGAAAAGGCCATTGCTGCATTTAAAGATGCGGGTATCCTTGCTGGAAACTTTTATTGGTTCGCGAATAACTGGCATTATATTAGAAAGTGGGACCACTTAAAAAATGCAACTAGTTTATATCCTTTGTCTGATGCACAACAAAAAGCTTTATTAGCGTTACAACATACAGACTTCTCTAAGAGTGATGCTGTAATGAGTAAATGTATTTCTACTGCAATTAGTTTAACATGGACAGAAGAGCAGGTGCATCAAAAAGGTGCAGCTTTCTTAGCAGTATTAAAACAAATTATAGCATAAGCTAGGGTTATGGCATTAGGACAATCCATGCAGCAAAGACAATTACAAAGATTGTCGCCTCAGCAAATCCAATTGATGAAGTTGTTGCAAATTCCTAGTGCGCAAATTGAGCAAAGAATTAAAGAAGAGTTGGAAGAAAATCCAGCTTTAGAGGTAGATGCTGCATTGCTAGAGTCAGACTTTACGTCCCCAGAGGAGATGAATGATGAATTACTACAGGATATGCATGAAGATGAAGAAGCTGTCCCTGTGGATGAATTCGAGATGAGTAATGAAGAATTGAGTGAGTATAGTTATGATGATGAAGTAGCCGACTATAAAACCAGAGACGAATTTTATCCAGAACTTGATAATGATAAAGTCATTCCAATTAAAGCGGAAATGAGTCTGCACGAGGTGTTGATGGATCAGTTGAGCATGTTGGCTCTTGACGAAAGGGGATTTAAAATTGCAGAACAAATTATAGGAAGTTTAGACGATGATGGCTATTTAAGAAGAGCAATGCAATCTATTGCCGACGACCTTGCGTTCAAGCAAAGTATGTGGGTCGAAGAAAAAGAAATTGAACTTATATTAAAAAAGGTGCAATCATTTGAGCCGGTTGGTATTGCGGCTAGAGATTTGCAAGAATGTTTATTGATACAATTACGCAGCAAGGGTGAAGGCGAGTCGGCGCATTTATCTGATAATAGAGGTAAATTATATTCAGAAGACGAGGCAAGAAAAATTGCCATCATGATTATCGAAAAATACTTCGAAGAATTTACCCGTAAGCATTATGATAAAATACAAAGAAGCCTTCATCTTGATGAATCTGGCATGAAGGAAGTCTTACATCAGATTCTTACATTAAATCCTAAGCCTGGTGCTGAAACAAGTTATAATAATGAAGCGGAAATGTATATCATTCCAGACTTCACTGTATTGATTAATAATGGAAAGTTAGAGTTGACACTGAATAGTCGTAATGCGCCCCCATTGGTTATTAGCGATGATTATAAATTGATGCTAAAAGAGTATGAAGGGGGCAAGAAGCAAGACAAGTCACAAAAAGAAGCAGTTTTTTTTATTAAACAAAAAATTGATGCAGCAAAGTGGTTTATTGAGATGATCTTACAAAGACAACAAACTTTGTTGTTAACCATGAATGCAATCTTAGAGTATCAATCTGCATTTTTCCTAAGTGGAGACACTACTTCCTTACGTCCAATGATTTTAAAAGATATCGCTGAAAAAACGAACCTGGACGTGTCTACTGTGAGTAGGGTGGCGAATAGTAAATATGTGCAAACAGAATTTGGCACTTATTTATTAAAATATTTTTTTAGTGAATCTTTGACCACGGATAGTGGGGAAGAAGTAAGTACGAAGGAAGTAAAAGCAATTCTCCAGGAATTAATTGAAGGGGAAGATAAGTTAAAGCCTTTGAGTGATGATGAATTAACAGAGCTGTTACAAGAAAAGGGGTACAATATAGCAAGAAGAACTGTTGCAAAATATAGAGAATTATTAAACATACCAGTCGCTAGACTTAGAAAAGAATGGTAGACCAATACAATATGGAAAAATCCCAACCAATGATCGTGAAGTATATAGCACATTTATTGTCCTATGTATTTCATCCCCTTTTTATCCCAACTTATTTTTTCCTTTATTTAATGCAGGTCCTACCTTTTGAATTCGTGGGCATAACGGAATGGCAATTAAAAATGCGTTTATTCAGTGTGGCATGGTTAACTGCCTTTTTTCCTGCATTTGCTGTATTCTTATTATGGAGATTAAAGTTAAGTGACAGTATTTTTTTAAGAACACAAAAAGAAAGAATTATCCCCTATGTTATCACCATGTTTTTTTATTGGTGGATGTATTATTTGAGTAGAAACTTCACTGACCAGCCCATTGCCTTAAAATTCTTTTACCTAGGAATTTTTGTTGCAAGCGCGATTGGCATGACTGTTAACAATTTCATGAAAGTAAGCCTACATGCAATGGGTATTGCAGGCATTACCACTTCAATTATTTTAGTCAGTGTTTTTTATCCAGTAACGAACGCGATTTGGGTGCCCCTTGGGATTATTCTAACAGCTTTGGTTATAAGTGCAAGATTAGTTGTGAGTGATCATAGTAAAAAAGAATTGGTTGTTGGTCTTTTCATAGGCGTGTTTACACAATTGGCAGCATATTTATGGGTTGTTTAATTTTTAATTAATCATTATGTGGTATCGTTTAGGTCAAAATATTTTAAAGTTTAAAAAAACATACTTGTTTTTTGTTGTACTCTCTACACTTGTAATGGGTTACTTTGCTGCTCAAATAAAATTGAGCTATGAATATACCAAGGCCATTCCTTCGGATAATCCAAAGTTTGTAGTCTATAACAATTTTGTTAAAAAATATGGCGTGGATGGAACGACTGTGGTTGTAGGCTTTAAGACAGACTCGTTTTATACAATAAATTATTTTAATCAAGTTGATGCATTACATAAAAAAATAAAACAAAATACTTCTGTGGCAGAAGTGATGAGTATACCTACTACTTATACCATTGTAAAAGATAGTATTGATACAAAATTCAATGCCTCAAAAATATTTCATGCACCTTATACAAGTGATAGCTTGCTACTAGCAGATAGAAATACCTTTGAAAACCTCCCTTTTTATAAATACCTATTATATAACCCAGATAGTAGTAGTTATATCATGGCAGTCTCATTTATTGCTGATTCTATCAATAGTGGTTCTAGAACAAAGATTATTGCGGGGCTACAAAATGAATTAGATCAATTTAGTCAATCTACCAATACCGAAGTATATGTTAGTGGTCTGCCATTTATTCGTACAATCATGGCGGATAGAATTAAAAAGGAAATGCTTTGGTTTTTAATTGGGTCTCTTGTTTTATCGGCAATTACTTTATTATTATTTTTCAGGTCTATCTCTGCTACCCTAATGAGCTTGGCAGTGGTTTTAATAGGCGTAATTTGGAGTCTAGGAAGCATGGTTTTATTGGGTCAAAAAATCACCTTATTAACGGCACTAATCCCACCATTGATTGTGGTGATAGGTATACCTAATTGCATCTATTTTTTAAATAAATACCATACTTCCTTTAAGGAGACTTTAGATAAAGACAAAGCGCTTGTTCAAATGGTGGGTAGAATGGGGGTGGTGACCCTTTTTTGTAATATTACAGCTGCTATAGGGTTCTTTGTATTTGCATTAACTAAGAGTCCCTTGCTTAGAGAATTTGGATGGGTATCGGGCATGAATATCATGATTTTGTTTTTTATTAGTTTATTTTTTATCCCGCCCATTCTTTCTTATTTGCCAGCCCCTAAATCAAAACATGTTCGATACCTTGAAAATAAATATTTAGAGCAAATTTTATTAAGAATCGAGCGATGGGCTTTTACGCACACTAAGTGGGTTCTGGGTATTACCATTTTTGCAGTACTTGTTTCTTTAGTAGGTGTTTTACAGATTAAAAAAGAAGCATTTATCGTAGATGACTTACCTAAGCAAGATAAATTATACACCGATCTAAAATGGTTTGAACAAAATGCGGGTGGTGTAATGCCATTAGAGATTGTGGTTGACACCAAAAAGCCAAATGGTTTAATAAGATCAATTAAGCCCTTAGAACAAATAGAAGAATTGAATACATTTTTGCTTGAACAACCAGAATTAGGGAAGCCATTGGGCTTATTAGAAGGTGTGAAATTTGCCAAGCAAGCATTCTATGATGGCGATAGCTTGTCCTATGCTGTGCCTACTGGAACTGAAATGGCATTTATTGGTCCTTATTTTGCTAGTGCTGCTCCAAAAGAGGGAACTAAAGTAACAGGAAATAATCCCGCGCAATTATTGAATAAATTCATTGATTCATCCAAGCGTGAAACTAGAATTACAGTGAACATGAAGGATATCGGAAGTGCCAAACTTCCAGTTTTATTGAACAAAATTGATAGTGCATCCGGTGCAATTTTTGATACAGCTAAATATAATGTGTTACTTACTGGAAGCAGTGTCACATTTTTGGAAGGCAGTAATTTTATAGTAAAAGGACTTGGTGAGTCTATTTTTTGGGCTTTTTTACTCATTGCTATTTGTATGATTTTCTTGTTTAGATCTTTTCCAATTTTAGTCTGCTCCCTGATACCGAATATTGTGCCTTTGTTTATTACTGCAGGTATCATGGGTTGGACGGGCATTTCATTAAAACCATCTACTGTATTGGTTTTTAGTGTGGCATTGGGTATTGCGATCGACGTAACGATTCGATTCTTGGTGAATTATAAACAAGAATTACCACACTTGAATTACCAAGTGCATACAACCCTTGTTCAAACGATTAAACATACTGGCATTAGTATTATTTATACTTCCTTGGTGCTAGTTGCAGGGTTTATTATTTTCTGTTTTAGTGATTTCGGGGGTACTAAAGCTCTAGGGTGGCTTACATCAATCACTTTAGTGGTAAGTACTTTAACTAATTTAGTTTTACTTCCAGCTTTGATTAAATCATTTATAAAGTCTAAATAATCAATGCCTCTAAGTAGCGTCTTAAATAGTAGCATAAAAAAAGCGCTTCAATCCTGAAGCGCTTTTTTTATGCTATAAAGTCATTGATTTAAGTTTGCAAACTAATGACGCTTAAATCGGTCTTATCGGTTATGGTAGCAATTGCTTTAAGGTATTTTGTAAAGCACTGCCTCTTAAATCTGTAGCTATAATTTTTCCAGTTGGATCTAGAAGCACATTAAATGGAATACCTTGAATTTGGTAAGTGTTGACTACAGTGCTTTCCCATTTTTTCAAATCACTTATTTGTAACCAATTTAATTTATCCTGTTGTACAGCTGCTAGCCAATCTTCTTTGTCGTCGTCTAAAGAAACACCTAATATGGTAAAATTTTTATTTTTAAATTGCTCATAAGCTGCTACCACATTTGGATTTTCTCTTCTACAAGGTCCACACCAACTAGCCCAAAAGTCAACTAATACATATTTGCCCTTCAAACTACTTAATGTGATAATTTTTCCTGTTGGATCTTGTAATGCTATTTCGGGTGCCATCGAGCCTACTGTTATTGCTGATGCTGGATTTGCAGCTTGAACTTGACCACTTAAAATATTTGCAAATTCAATCAATGGCTCTGCTTTTGTTTTTTCTGCAACTGCTTTAGCCATTGCAAGTACTTTGTTAATTTCCATGGATCTTAAAGCCATGCCTAATGCAAAATAGATCAGCGCAGGACTTGTTGCATTATTAACTGTCTGCTCAACATGCTCATTTAAAGCTTTTATTTTTAAATCTTTTTGTTGTTGCAGGTATAGAATACTACTATCCTTCCCATTGCTTTGTTGTAAATTGTCTAAAGCATATAAAGTTGCAAATAACGATGAATCTTTAGTTCTATAGGATCTTATGTATTCAATTAAAGAAGTACTATTAGGTGAACCCTTGACAATATAGTTAGAAGCATTATTGACATCTGCATTTATTTGAATTTGTTCTTCATCATTTATAAAGCTTATATCTAATGCATCGCCACTACTTAATCTATAAATACCTTCCTGCTTAGCAATAAATTCAAAACTATATTTCCCATTTGCATCCAAGGTTAAAGAGTCTAAGGTTATAATTGGTTTACCACCGTATGGAATTTCTTGTAATAAAAGTGGCTTATTAGCCGCATTTTTTATGGTTCCAGATACAGTATAACGTGCTTCTTGGTTTTTTTCTTTACAACCAGAAGCAAATAGGAATAGTGAGCTTAATAATGCAATACTTAAATGTCTAAACATAATATGATTTTCTATTTTGATAATAAAGTTTCTAATAGCTGCGTTGTCTTTTTCGGATCTGCTTTCCCTTGACTTAATTTTTTCACTTCACCAACAAATACCCCAATTAATCCTTTCTTTCCTTTTTTATAAGCATCTACTTTGTCTGGATGATTATTTAGCACCGTATTTATCCATGTAGTTAGTTCGTCTTCATTGCTATTTTGAATAAGTTGCTGTTCTTTAGCATATGCCAATGGTGACTGTGGTGCTAATACAATTGCTTTAAACACTTTATCTGAAGCAACGGAGAAACTTAATAAGCCTGTATCTACCATGAATAACAATTCAGATAGATGGGGTATTAAAGGTATAAGGTCTGTATAAGTTTTATTGTTTTCGTTAAGTAAAGCACGAATGGGTCCAATCATCCAATTCGCTGCTGCTTTATATAATTTGGTATGGCTTGTCCATGCTAAATAAAAATCTGCTTCTTGTTTGTTTTCACAAAGTTGATCAATATCATAAGGATTTAGACCAAATTGACTACGCCATTCTTTTTTTAACTCGTTGGGTAGGGCAGGTAAGTCCGATTTAATTGATTGGATAAAATCATCCGTTAAATTGAAAGGAGCTAGATCAGGGTCTGGAAAATACCTATAATCATTTGCATCTTCTTTATCTCTAATAGAAAATGTGGTATCGTTACTTGCGTCAAAGCTTCTTGTTTGTTGAATAATTTTTTCACCCTTTTCAACTAGACTTACCAATCGATCAATTTCGTATTCTATCGCTTTTTTTATATTTCTGATTGAATTTAAATTCTTCACTTCAACCCTCGTGCCTAATTGATCATCACCTTTCAATCTTACTGAAATATTAGCGTCACATCGTAAACTTCCTTCTTCCATATTGCCATCACATATTCCTAACCATCTTACAAGTTTGCGCACTTCGGTCACATATAAAAACGCCTCTTCGGCACTATGTATACAAGGCTCTGTTACAATTTCAATTAAAGGTGTGCCTGCTCTATTTAAATCTATATAAGAATTGGCAGGGTCTATATCATGAATACTTTTGCCTGCATCCTCTTCTAAGTGAATTCGATTAAGTTGTATGAAATTCTCTCCTTCATTTGTTTGTATTGCAACCTGTCCACCTACACAGATTGGGGTGGTGTGCTGAGAAATTTGATAACCTTTTGGGAGATCAGCATAGAAATAGTTTTTTCTTGCAAAATAATTTTCTTTTGCAATAGTTGAATTACATGCTAAACCCATTTTGATTGCATATTCAACCGCTTTAGCATTTGTTTTTGGTAAACTACCAGGATGCCCTAATGTAATTGGACTTATATGTGTATTAGGGTTCGCGCCAAAACTTGTTGCATCCCCACAAAATAATTTACTTTTTGTAGCTAGTTGTGCATGAATTTCTAATCCTATGACTGCTTGGTATAGCGTCTCATTTGACATACTGCAAAAGTACAGATTAATCAAGCAATAGCATAAAAAAGCCACCCATTTCGAGGTGGCTATTAGAGGTATATAGATTTCTAGGCTTTAACTATAAATCGGCTGTATTGATTTTTTTAGGTATTTTAACTTCAATGGTTCTCTTTTCACCTTTTCTTTCTAAAGTTATTTTTAATACCTGTCCTGGGAAATAATATTGCCATTTCATAAAGTTAACATCTGTTATTTCAGCCTCATTTAAATTCAATAATATATCTTCCTTAAGGATACCCGCTTTTGCTGCTGGGCTTGCTTCGGTTACATTGGTCACTTTTACGCCTTTTCCTGTTTCTAGATCTTCTACGCTAATTCCCAGTTTTGGTTTTTTATCCGCTTTTGTCATTAACTGATCCATATTTGGTAATTCAGGAAATGAAAATTTAAATTGACCGCCCTTTTTATCTAATAACTCAAGTTCTTCTAATCCAAATTCAGGAGCCTCCAATGACATTCCTTGATTCTTATTAGGATTTTCATCAAGTTTTATTTTAACCTTAGTGAATTTGTTTGCTCTAGTAAAACCAAGGTTAATTAGGTCATTTGGTTTGTATTTACCTATCGTAGTATATAATACTTCTGGGTCAGTTATTTTTGTTTCATCCACGCTTGAAATAATATCCCCCACATTTAATTTAGCCATTGCTGCAGGGCTTCCCGAACTAATTTCAACAATACGTACACCTAATTCCGCCTTTTCAGTTACAACACCTAAAAATGCGCGGTTGGCTTGTGGGGCTTTCTTAAAAATAAAAGTATTTTCTTCAGGATAGGCACCTTTTGGTTGAAAAGTTATTCCCTTCATTGTGCTTCTCTTAATTTTTTTCAATCTTGGATCATTTGAATTTACTTCTTCACCATTGATGGTAATTTTATCGCCATCCATTATAATCGAAATATTTTCAGTTGTATCCCCGTTAATCATTACAGTTACATTCATGTTTGAATCCATTTTCGAATGAACTGGTTTTGAAACTTTTTTCTCAATAAATACTTCTTTTGTTTTTGATCCTGTTTCTTGTGCATTCACTATAAAAAAAAGGCCAAGGCAAGAAAGCAGTAATAATGTCTTTTTCATATGATTTCGATTTTCTTAAAACTGGTGGGTTTAACTACGAATTTTATTGTAGGTCAAAAATAGGGAATATTTAATCTACGAAAAAATTCGGAAATGTTAAAATTGTATAAAAAAGCCATCTAGAAAATGCTAGATGGCTTTTAATTAATTGTAAATCAATATTATAGAAGCGATTTAATCTTCAAAAGCACTTCATTTAATTGGCTAGCATCTTGTCCGCCAGCTGCTGCAAGCGTTTTTTGTCCGCCGCCTCCGCCTTTAATCAAAGCGGCAATATGTGTCTTAATTAATTGTGGCGCCTCCCATTGTTTTGAAGCGACTAATGCTTCACTTAATGATAGGGCAGCAAATGCTTTATCACCTTGAGCACCTACTAATAAAACCATCACTTCGCCTGTTTGTGTTTGACTTAGTAACTGTGCAGCTTTTTTATACTGATCTGTATTGCTTAATGCTACTTGTATTCCTAGATATTGCACGCCATTAATTGTTTCAAAATGTTGTTTTTGACTTTCAACAAACTCGTTTACAATGTTTGCTTCTTGACTCTCAAGTTGCTTTTTTAATTCTTTTTGTTGATTTTGTAAATCAAGAATATAACTAGTGAGCTGATCTGTAGAATAAGCAGAAGTGTCTACGATTGCTTCTTGCTTATTTAAACTTGCAGCAATGATCGAATTCGCTTCTTCTAGTTGTGTAATTTGTTTTTTTAATTTATCCTTTGCTTCTTCTTGAAATTTTGCAGCAGCGTCACCAACTACCGCTTCAATTCTTCGCACACCAGCTGCTACAGAAGATTCTGCTTTTAAAACAAAATGACCAATTTCTCCTGTATATCCCACATGTGTACCTCCGCATAATTCTATTGAATAATTTGGATCCATTACAACGACACGAACCCTGTCCCCATACTTTTCTCCAAATAAGGCCATCGCACCTAATGCTACAGCTTCATCTTTACTCATTTCATTTATGACTACAGGTACATTTTCTTTTATTTTCTCATTCACCATTTTTGACACCGCATCCATTTCTTCATTCGTCATTTTTGCAAAATGTGAAAAGTCAAATCTCAATTGTTCTGCATTTACTAAACTACCTTTTTGAGCCACATGTTTACCTAATACCGTTCTAAGTGCAGCATGCAATAAATGCGTAGCTGAATGATGTTGAGTCGTGTGTGCTCTTAATGTGTTATCTACTTTTGCTTTTACAAGTCCGCCAATAGATGTTGGCAAGCTGTCTGTAAAGTGAATGAATAAATTATTCTCTTTTTTTGTATCAGTTACTATAAGTGTTGTACCATCTTCAAATTGAAGGGTACCTTTGTCTCCAACCTGGCCGCCACTTTCTGCATAAAAAGGTGTTTCAGTTAAAACCCATTGATAGGCTTCTTTTCCTTTTGCCTTAACATTTCTATATTTTATAATTTTTGTATCTACCTCTGTTGTACCATAACCAACGAATTTTGTTTCTGCATCTTCGCCCACTTGAACCCAGTCGCCAGTATCAATTGCAGTTGCAGCTCTACTTCTATCCTTTTGTTGTTGCATTTCTTGTTCAAATCCAGCTTCGTCAATGGTTAACTGATTTTCACTTGCAATTAATCTAGTTAAATCTACTGGGAATCCATAAGTATCAAACAATTCAAAAACCAATTTGCCTTCTACTAAACTGTTTTTTTCCTGTGTGCCAATGATGTCATCCATTCGCTTTAAACCTTTTTCCAAGGTTCTAAGGAAACCTTCTTCTTCTTCTTTAATCACTTTAGTGACAAATTCTAATTGCTGGGTTAACTCGGGAAATACATGTTCGAATTGTTTAGATAACAAGGGCATTAGTTGAAACAACAAAGGTCGTTTGTAATCTAAATAAGAATAGTAATAACGTACAGCTCTTCTTAGAATTCTTCTAATCACATAACCAGCGCCAGTATTAGAAGGTAATTGACCATCTGCAATCGCAAATGCAATAGCGCGAATATGGTCAGCAATGACTCTAAATGCAATGGCTTCCTTGCTGTCTCCAAAATCGTAGGTTTTTCCGGTGATTTGAGCGACAGTATCAATTGTGCCTGTGAATACGTCGGTGTCGTAGTTGCTTTTTTTATTTTGAATAGCTCGAACTAGTCTTTCAAAACCCATGCCTGTATCAACATGTCTATTTGGTAATGGTTCAAGACTACCGTCTTTCTTTCTATTATATTGAATAAATACATTGTTCCAAATTTCAATTACCTGAGGATGGTCCTTATTCACTAAATCACGTCCAGGTATTAATGCAATTTCTTCTTCAGACCTCATGTCAATATGAATTTCACTACATGGACCACAAGGGCCTGTATCACCCATCTCCCAGAAATTATCTTTTTTATTTCCGAAGATAATTTTATCTTTTGGTACCCATTTTTTCCACTCTTCTAAAGCCACACTTGATTGCGGTATATTTTCAGAAGCATCCCCTTCAAATACGGTTACATACAATCTATCAGGGTTTAATTTGTATACCTTCGTCAATAGTTCCCAGCTCCATTCAATTGCCTCTGCTTTAAAATAATCGCCAAAGCTCCAGTTGCCTAACATTTCAAACATGGTATGGTGGTACGTATCTACACCAACTTCCTCTAAGTCATTGTGTTTTCCGCTCACCCTCAAACATTTTTGGGTATCAGCAATTTTAGGATGCTTAGGTTGTTGATTGCCTAAGAAATAATCTTTAAATTGATTCATTCCAGAATTGGTAAACAATAAAGTAGGGTCATTTTTTACAACGATTGGCGCCGATGGCACAATTGCATGTCCTTTAGATGCAAAAAAATCTAAAAACTGTTGTCTTATTTCTGAACTCTTCATCATGGGGCTATATTTTAAGCTTTGAGCTGAATTAAAAAGCTATCTTTGTAGCGTTTCTAAAAGTCTCCAAAGGTAAGGATTTGAGCCTTTTTATAGGACTTTAGAAGGCAAATAATCATTCGATATGAAGAAAATAAAATATTTCTTTAATACCCATACTTTAAGGTTTGAAAAAATCGAAGTGCCCTTTAAGGTAAGGCTTTTGCAGACCATTGGATTTATCCTTGCCTCTTTGGCGGTAGGTGTCCTTTTTGTCGCTATTTTATTCCAATACATTGACTCCCCAAAGGAACGTTTGTTAAGACAACAAAATATTGCTTACAAAGAAAGTTATGCCGTTTTACAAGAAAGAATGAAGCAATTAGAGCTTCAAATGGTGGAGTTAGAACAAAGAGATAATGAGGTTTACAGATCCATTTTTGAGGCAACCCCCATACCCGATAGTGCAAGGGTAAAAGAAATGTTGGCAAAGAATGAAATTAGATTGATACAAGCATTGTCTAATACCGAGTTGATTGAGAATATGCGTAATCAATTGAATAATTTAAGTTTGAGGATGTCTTTCCAAAGTAAATCTTTCGTTGAAATTACTACGATGGTCAAGAATAAAGAAAAATTATTAAGAGCGATTCCTGCAATACAGCCAATCAGCAATAAAAATTTAAAGAGAGTGGCTTCTGGTTTTGGCTACCGAATAGACCCATTGTACAAAGATTTCCGACTGCATGCTGGTCTAGATTTTTCAGCGCCAACGGGTACACCTATCTATGCAACTTCAGATGGGGTAGTTCAGTCAGCAGGGTTTAGTACAGATGGTTATGGAAATAAAGTGGTGATAAATCACGGTTATGGCTTTCAAACTTTATATGCCCATATGGTTCGTGTTAAAGCAAAAGCAGGGCAAACGGTTAAGAGAGGAGAGGTGATTGGATATGTGGGTAGTACTGGAAAAAGCACGGGGTCACATTTGCATTATGAAGTGATTAAACGTGGCGCTAAAGTTGACCCTGTTTATTATTTCTTTAATGATTTAACACCAGCGCAATTTGATCGATTATTGAAAGAAGCTGCTGCAAACAAACAAAGTTTAGACTAATGGACCCAGAAGTAATGGCTTTTTTAAATAGAATTTCCCGAACTATTGGGTTTACCTTATTGTGGATGGGATTGAATTCTACCTTAGGGATTATGTTTGGTTATGCATTTGTAGAGACAAGTTGGCAATGGTATAATTATTTATATTATACCTTCTTTTTTATCAGTACTACTGCTTATCTTTTTTTACTTTACAAGATATGGAAAGACCCCATTCATTTTAAGCACTGATAGGTATGCAACAGAATAAAAAATTGATTTTATTGGTTGGGTTAATTTTAATTTTGGTCGTTAAATTTATCATAAGACCATTTGTGCTTGTGCCGCCATCTTTTCATTTATTTCAGGATGTTGCGCCAAATTTAATTAGCGCATTCTTGATTCCTTTTGGAGCGGATGTTGTATTAAAAAGATGGATCCCAATGGCCGAAAAAGGCATCGTATTTTGGGTATGTTTAGGGGGCTTGACGATCATTACGCTTAATGAATTGGCCCAGTTATTTCCTGTTTTTAGAAGAACTTTTGATTATAATGACCTTGTCTTTTCAATAATAGGAGTAGGTTTTGGTTATTTTATTTTCACAAAATATTTTATGGATTCAATTATTAGCGAAAGTTCAATAAATAACGATAAGCGATCATGATAGCCAACTAGCTACTGTGGTCTGAAATAATTTTCCATTCTCCATTTATTTTTTTAAGCAATAAGGTATAATGGCCGCTTAAATTTCCTACTGTCCTTGTTAATTCCCATTTTCCTATAATACTATAATAGTGTGATCCCATTGTTTTCATGGAAAGAATGGTAAACTTGAGTTTCCCCATATATGTTTTATCTGGATAGTTCTTTTTATAATTGGCTAATGTATTCTTGTAGCCATAAGTCAAACCATTTTTACCCACAAATACAAGGCTGTCGTTTTCCCAATAACCTTTCATGAATTGATCTATATCGCCTTCGTTCCAAGCTTTTTCTTGTTTTTCTAGTATTTGTAAAATTGCTTTAGCATCGTTTGTTTGCGCTGTAGCAAATTGCATAAATAGTAAAAGAACTAGACTGCAAATACTTTTTATCATAGTTGGTTGGTTTAATATGACTCAACAAATTTGTACTCAAAATAAGTATTTCAACTTAATTTGCATCAATGGAGTATAAATTACACTTAAAGAAAGATAAAAAACTAGCTACTATTTTACATGATGCCGATCATGTGATCAAAAAACGAAAGAACACCCCTGTTCGATTAATGGCTAGCATCATTAGTCAACAGTTAAGTACAAAAGTGGCTGCAATTATTTTTGGGCGCTTTCTAGCCTTATTTGAGGGCAAAGAGCCCAGTTGTGAGCAGGTATTAGCATGTCCTAATGAGCAACTTAGGTCAATCGGTTTGAGTCAATCCAAAGTGAACTATATTCAAAATGTGGCAGAGTTTTTTATCACCGAAAAAATCACAGATAAAAAATTATATGCGATGGAGCCAGACTCGATCATTGAACTATTGACTCAAATTAAGGGTGTAGGCAAATGGACTGTTGAGATGCTTATGTTGTTTAGTTTAGGACAGGAGGATGTATTTGCGGTAGATGATTTGGGTATACAGCAAGCTATGATAAGGTTATATAAAATTGAACATGCCACGAAGAAAGAACTGCATTTAAAAATGCTTGATCTATCTAAAAAATGGGCACCCTATAGAAGTTATGCATGCTTGCATTTATGGCAATGGAAAGATCAAGGTGCCGTTTAAGCTGAATTTCTTGATGCATTAATGATCCCAAACATCGTCCTAGTTAAAAGTTTTTCATAATCTGATTTCTCGGTACCATTAATTTCAGCTTCGTTTATTTTACATAGCGCAAATTGTTGAATCGTCAATAATGGTAAGACTATGCGGTCTCTTAAAAGGATAGAATGTTTAGCTAATGTATCTTGCTCCATTAAACTCTTGCTATTGCTGAGTTCTAGATAAAGCTGTGTGGTTAATTGAAACTCTTCCTTGATATTGTTCCAAATTGGACTATACACTGGGTCTTGATCAATATATTTTGTAATGGCAAAATTAGATTTAACCATACTCATCATACTATTATCGACCAATGTTTTGAAGAATCCTATATTATTAAACAAGGATTGCACTTCCTTCCACATTCCTTTTTCCTTTAGTACTTGTAAGGCTGTTCCAACACCATAATAGCCCGGAACATTTTGCTTTAATTGACTCCAACTTCCAACAAACGGAATAGCTCGAAGGTCTTGAAACTGAAGACTAGTTCCTGAGCCTCTTTTTGCTGGTCTACTTGCAATATTACTTTTACTATAATAATTAAGTGGACTAAACTTTTGAAGATAAGGTAGAAAATGTTCGTCTTGCTTTAGTTGTTGATAGCTGTCATAACTTATATTGCCAAGCTGCTCTAATAGGACTCGATCTTGATGGGTGAGTTGAACCTTTGTTTCAGAAAACAAACTATGACTTACTCCTGCACTTAAAAGTTGTTCTAAATTATATTGTGCAGAATGAATCGTTCCAAAATTTGAAGTGATGGTTTGCCCTTGTACAGTGAGTTGAATTTCTTCATTTTCAACTCCATTGCCCATTGATGCATAAAACTGATGTGTTTTACCACCTCCTCTTGATGGTGGACCGCCTCTTCCATCAAAAAACTTCACAATTATATCATTCTTTCTAGAGATAGAAGTGAGCGTCTCTTTGGCTTTATAGATGCCCCAGTTCGCTTGTAAATATCCTCCATCTTTTGTACCATCACTAAAGCCTAGCATGATGGTTTGTTCCTTATTTCTTGTTTTTATATGTGCGCCGTAAATGGTTGATGCATAAAGTTTAGACATAATGGCTTCTGAAGCAGCTAGGTCGTCAATCGTTTCAAATAATGGCACAATGTCTACTGTAGATAAATTTTCATCCCAACCGCACAATCTAAATAAAGCATACAACTCCATTACATTCACTGCAGTTTGGCAGTTACTGATAATATATCGTTGACAACCCATTACGCCATTAAAGCTTTGTACTTCCTTAATTGCATAAATACTCTCTAAAGTGTCTTTGCCAATTTCCGTTTTCATGAAAGCTGGATCAATTTTACCTGATAAAGTACCAAGTAGGTTCATTTGTGCTTGCTCATCTAATTGGACATAATTTTCTGGTAAGACACCTGTTTCTATTAATACTGAACGATGTATTCTTGAATCCTGACGAATATCAAGGGCGGCAAAATGGGTTCCAAAAAGCTGCACTCTATTCAATAATTGATTCAGCCTATTCAAGTATAAGGAGTGGTGCTCGTTGATTAATTTTTCCTTAATGGTGGTTAGGCAATCTACAATTGTCTGTTTAGAAATAGGTGTGCTGTCTTCTGGTTTAAATACATTTTCATATAAGGCAGCTTCTAATTCAGTCAACAGATTAGCAACACCAGAAAAAGTCAATCTTCTTTTTAATTTTCTTACATCTCTGTAGTAACAAACGATAATACTACTTCTTAAAGCTTGTGCAACTTTGATTGTGGTAGCAGCATTTACAAATGGATTACCATCTCTATCGCCTCCAGGCCAGAAACCTAATTCAATAAAAGGATTGGTGCCATCATAGTCTCCATCAAATACATCTTTCACAATCGTACTATAGATATTGCCAATTGATTGATAAAAAACATGTTCCAAATACCACATTAGGTTCAACGCTTCATCGGTAGGGGTGGGTTGTTTTTTATTAAAAAATGGGGTAAGACCAAGTTGTTGAATGTATTGGTTGATGGTGCCATAATCATTTTTCCCTATGGCTTCACCCATATCATGAATAATGCCAAGCACATTGGCTGGATAAAATTGAGTAGGATGTGCCGTTAATACAATCTTAACTTTAAAGTCTTTTAATTTGTTTTTAAGTGCCTGAGATTTGCCCGTAAAATTTGCTTCTTTAATTAAGGACTTAATGCTACCCGGTCCTTCCATGTCATGAATACTTGTAAAAGCGGCGTCCTCAATTGCGTCAAATAAAACTACCTGCCTTTCTACATATTGAACATATTTAAACAAATGGTCTATTTGTTCTTTTTCTAAAGCAACCTCAGTATGTTGTTTGAAAAAAGAGTCAATAATTTCTACAGGAGATTTTCCTTTAGCAAATCCATCTTCACAATTTTGAATCAATATTGGAAGTAATGCACCCACATTGGCAATGCCAGAATAGGGTAGTGCTGCAAATAAACTATTATAAATAATATACTTGTCAGAAACATTTGTTCTAAACTGTTGAAGATAGTTTTGTGCAGTAGTGTTCATCATGACGCATTAAAGATACAGAAAAATAATGCGTGCGCCTTGAAACCCTTATCTATATTGATTCCTAATGAATGTTTGTTTAAGCTATATGCTTGGTTTAAACAAAGGGTGACTGATATCATGATAGAATGCAAACTGCCAGCCCTCTTTTTGTCCTTGTTCCCACCATTTCTGTCTCCACTCCATTGCTAGTTTGCCATCCATATCGTATTTTGCTACAAATTTTGATTTGATTTGCTGCAACTGTGGAGCGACATCTGCACCAAAGAAAAATATTTCATTATCCTCTTTGATCCAAGCAACTTGATGAAATGGACAATGGCCTCCAGTTAATAAATAATGGATACTATCCTCAATCACACCCTGGTCTTCGGTGAGCCAAACCACTTTTGAAAAATCTTCTAAAAATTCAAATTGTTCTTTTATATAAGAGGGAGAAGTAGTTGTCGTCGCCAATTCAAATTCTCTTTTTTGTACATAATAAGTAGCATAGGGGAAGCTCACAAAACGTTCCTTAAATTGAGGATGTATATAACTCATACCACCTGCATGGTCCTTGTGTAAATGACTCATGAAAACTTTAGTGACAGCACTCGGATTAATACCTATTGACATTAAATTATCATGAATTTGTAAAATCCCTTGCGCATTCATGTACCCCAGTCCTGTATCAAATAAGATGATATCCTTTTCCGTGATCACCACAAATGGTTGAATCTCTACAAGAATACTACCTTTTGGACGATCCTGTATTTGCTCTTTTTGAGTGTCAAATGGAACAAATACCTTGGTTTGGTCAATGCTAAAACTTCCTTCGGATAATGGGTAAATACGCATTTTGCAAAAAAACAATTATCGAAGTACCATTTGTCGATCTGCATCTAATCTTAGTAAAATAAATACCAAGGCAGTAAAAGTAAGTAAGGAAGACCCGCCGTAGCTAATTAAGGGTAATGGGATACCCACTACTGGAAATAAACCAATGGTCATGCTGATATTCACTGCTATATGGAAAAAGAAAATGCCTACTACGCTATATGCATAGACCCTTGAAAACGTACTTCTTTGTCGCTCTGCAATTCTTATTAATCTAAACAAGAAAAATAAGTACAAACCTAAAAAAGTAAAGGTGCCTACAAAGCCAAAGGCTTCTCCAATTGAGGTGAATATAAAGTCGGTATTTTGTTCTGGTACATATTTGCCCCTTGTTTGAGTTCCTTTTAAGAAACCCCTTCCCCAAAACCCACCTGAGCCTATGGCAATTTTACTTTGTTTTACATTGTAGTCATCGGGTTTTCTACTTTTTTTCCCACTTTCAGCTAAACTAGCTGCTGCTTTTTTATTTAAACTACAGTCATATTCTTTTCCCACCATGCTATAAATACGTGTAGTTTGGTAGCATTCAAAAACATTATTAAAAATATAGGGTACTGCAAAGCGAACAGTACCTACACAGAATATCCAAATACTAGCAACTATGACAATCGCTTGTTTATTTCTTTTAAAACTTTTCCCAAGATAGATGATCAAGATTCCTCCAATAACCGTTAAAATGATTGCTAAAAGGGTAGGGTCTAATAATAATGTAGCTATGACAAGAATTGCAAATGATAATAATACCACTAGTATGATTGGTGGTAAACCTTCTCTATACATTGCAAAAATAAATGCACTATATACAATAGCAAGTCCAAGTTCATGCTGCATAATTGATAAGATTGCCGGAATAGAAATCATTCCACCAGCAATCATATGAGATTGCAGTTTTGTAAAATCAGTTTCAGGTCTGGAGATAAATTTCGCCAAAGCCAATGCAGTAAAAATTTTACATAATTCTGCTGGTTGTAAATTGAAGCCCCCTGCAATGGGAATCCAACTTTTTGAACCATTGATTTCTTTTCCTAAAACAAAAGTGACGAGCATTAATAAAATGCCACCAGCAAAAAGGATATTCGCCAAGGCGGTAAAAACTTTACTGTCCATCAGTAAGATGAAAATACCAATAAAGGAACAAAAAATTAAGAAAAAGAATTGCTTGCTATAGCCGGTTTTTCCACTAATAAAACTTGTCGCCCAGTCACTATTGGGATTATATTCCACCATAAAAATACTTAGTATACCAATGGACGCCATTAGTAAATACAATACAATGACTGCTAAGTCTGTTCCTTTAGAAAAATTGTTATTATAGTTAGCGGACATTTTTTATGGCTTAAGCCTTTTCTTTTTATCGGTGTTAGGTAGTAAACTATCCTTATTCGTTTTATCTGAATTCGGCAATGGAACTGGTGCAGCTGGGGTTGTGTCTTTCGCTTTAGTCTTTACGACACCTTCTGCTAGCATTTCCATATCCCAAACGTCTGATAATTCATCGTTATTGTATTCGATAGGGGTTAAGTAGGCGGATTTATTATTTTGAACATACCAGTTTTTAATCGCCTGTGGCATTAAATCAACCTGTGATAGGTTGTCTGCTTTGACTTTGCTTTCTGTGGTTAGTGTATCATTTAAATATTGTTCCATCAATAAACCACCAATTGGACCAGCCCAAGTAGACCCGTATCCTGCGTTTTCTACAATGACAGCAACGGCTATTTTAGGATTGTCCTTTGGCGCAAAGCATACAAATAGAGAGTGGTTTTTACCGTGTGGATTTTGTGCTGTTCCTGTTTTTGCACAATAATCATGACCAGGTACTTTAATAAATGCAGCAGTACCATAAACTGTAACATCGTGCATGCCTTCTTTAATGACATCAAAATATTCTTTAGGAATTTTTGTGACTTTTTGCTTTGTTCTAAATGGCGCTAGTTGTGCAGCTTCATCCTCGGTTTCGTTTTCTATACTATCAACAAAATGGGGCGTATAATAATAGCCGCTATTTGCAATGAATGCCATTGAATTGGCTAATTGTAAAGGCGTCGCGGTCATTCTATCCTGACCAATGCCAAGTGTAAGCATATAGCAACTATTCCAATACCTAGGATTGCCAAAGTCTTTATTGTATTGTGCTGTATCTGGTATGTTTGCTTTATTTTCACTCGGCAGGTCCACACCTAATTTTCTCCCAAAACCAAATGCGTTCATGTATTCCTTCCACTTTAAATAACCTCCTTTTGCAGATTTGTATTTAGGATTGTCAATCGCCATTCTAAAAACTTGCAAAAAGTAAGAGTTGCAAGAATAGGCTAATGCTAATTGCAAATTAGCGGCATGACCTGCATTATGGTGTTCACATTTTCTTGGATCCCCACATGCGCCATAAGCGCCGAAGCAGTTGTATCCGTAGTTTGGTGTAATCAAACCCTCATCTAATGCAATCAATGCACCTAAAGGCTTAAAGGTAGAACCCGGTGGATACTGGCCTTTAATAGCACGGTTATAAATTGGCCTCGCCGTATCTAATAACAACCTGCCAATTGTTTTTCTTCTTTGACTTCCCGTTAATAAGTTTGGATTATAACCTGGACTAGAAGCCATTGCAATCACGCCGCCTGTTTTTGGATTGATTGCAACCGCACTACCTATTTTGTTTTGTAATAATTTTTCCGCAAGCTGTTGTACTTGTACATCGATACTTGTATATAAATTTTTACCTGCAACTGCAACTGTATCAAATTCGCCTTTTTCGTATGGGCCTTGAATTTTTCCTTTATTATCTCTTAAGAATCTTTTAACTCCTCGCTGTCCCATTAAAACTGTTTCGTAGTTTTTTTCAAGACCTGTCATGCCCGCATAGTCGCCCATTTCATAGCCTTCTGATTCATGCTTCTTTAAAAAGTTCACATCTACTTCGGCTACATAACCTAATACATGCGCTGCTGTGTTGTAGGGGTAATTTCTAATAGAACGTTCAGACAATGAAAATCCAGGGAATCGATAAAGGTTTTCATTCAATTGAGCGTATAGCTCTGGTGTTAAAAAAGGCTCGAAGACGCCCGCTTTTACCCTAGTGTTTTTGATAATCGCTTCAATTATTCTTTTCTTGTATTCCTCTTTGTCTATTTGTAAAATAGAACACAATGCAGTTGTGTCCACACCCTTCGCCTCATTTGGTATAACCACTAAGTCATAACTAATTGTGTTTTCTAATAAGGCTCTTTTTTTACGATCGTAAATAATACCTCGATCTGGGTAAATAATTTTTCGATAGATCGCATTATTGTCCGCAGCTAATTTGTATTTATTAGAGACAACTTGTAAACTAATTAACTGCCCTACAATTAAGATAAATATAGTTCCAATAATAATTTGAATAATACCGCCTCGATTCTGATTGTATACTGACATATTTTATCTTTTTAGCTTTCTTCTGTTTAGCAAAAGTTCCACTAGTAAAATAAGAAGTATGCTCATTAAACTTGTAAAGAATACTTTTCCAATGAAATAGCTAAAGTTGCCAAATTGTAACCACTCTAATAAGACTAAATAAAAGTGGTGAATAAAAGTTAAAGAGAAAATATAAAACATAAATGGTCCCCATCCCATAGTTCCAATACTTGGTTCTTTAGTTAATTCCTCAGATGCTTCTTGAGCCAATAGGATATTCAAAATAGTGGGTCTCAAATAACCAATCAAAGTTGCAGCAGCTGCATGCAAGCCTGGTGTATTGGTGAACATATCTAAACAATAACCAAGACCAAATCCTAATAGGGTTGTGGCTAATCTACTTGTACCAAATGGCAACCATAAAAGAAAAATAAAATACAAGTAAGGCGTGATAAATTGATGCACAGGAGGAACCTCATTCAAAATGATAATTTGTATCAAAAGGAATAAGACGAATCGGATACTATTTTTTAAAATATTATTCATTGTTATCCCCCTTTTGCTCTATATCATTCTGTGCACTCATTCTTTTATTTTCTACTAAATAAACAAATTCTAAATTATAGAAGTTCGTTGCTGATTTGATATTCAAGGTTAAGAAATTGCTTGATGGATCTTGCACAATACTTGTTACCCTGCCAATCATTAACTGCGCAGGGAAGCTAGAGGAGTAGGGGCTCGTTATAACCGTATCGCCAATTTTTGGCAAAGCACTTTTTGAAATATTTTTTAAAGACAACATTTCTGGACTTTTTCCGTCCCATTCTATACTACCAGCAACACGGTCTCTTTTTAACATCGCACTCACTTTGCTATTACGGTGCAATAAGCTCATTATTTTACTGTAGTAATCATTTACTTCTACGACAACACCAACGATGGATCCATCGGGACTAATTGCAGCCATATCTTTTTTAACACCTTGCAAAGCGCCGCGCTCAATTGTGATATAGTTTTTTTGCAATGTAAAACTGTTGCCCACGACTTTAGCTGGGTAGTAAGAAAACTTCCTGATTTTTTCTAGGCTATCTTTTCTTAAAATCAATGTACCTGATTTTACACTCGTGTCGTAGGGTACAAAATTTTGTGCTAGTTCATTTCTAAGCGCTACGTTTTCTGCAACCAATTTTGCGTTGGTCGCTTTTAAATCAAAAAAGTAAGACCACTCGTTGTAGTAGCTGTTGACTCTTCCTGCAACTGCATTGTTCCAATTGCCAAAAAAAGTTTGATGAGATTTACTATAAGAAGACAACATCACCAATGATACAATTTGAAGTATCAGAAAGCTAAAAAAAGTAAAGTTCTGTCTTATAAAGCCAATGATGTTCTTCATTAGGTATTATCTCATAATAAATGGAAAACGTTGGTAGTTTTTCAATGCAATACCTGTACCGCGTACAACACTCTTTAATGGATCGTCTGCTACATGTACTGGTAATTTGATTTTTGCACTCAATCTTTTATCTAAACCTCTTAAAAGAGAACCACCGCCTGTGATGTATAAACCTCTACGGTAAATATCTGCAGCTAATTCTGGTGGAGTTGTTTCTAAAGCTTTTAAGATGGCTTCTTCGATTTTGAAAATACTTTTATCTAGCGCTTCTGCTACCTCTTGGTAAGAAACCATGATTTGTTTTGGAATACCTGTCACCAAGTCTCTACCATTTACTGGCATATCTTCTGGAGGGTTGTCTAAATCTTTTAATGCAGCACCTACGTGGATCTTAATTTGTTCTGCAGTACGCTCACCAATTAATAAACTATGGTAGCGTCTTAATGCTTCCATGATATCTGCTGTAAACTCATCACCTGCAACACGGATACTTTGATCACAAACAATTCCCGCTAAAGCAATCACAGTAATACCTGTTGTACCACCACCAATATCAATAATCATATTACCAACTGGTTCTTCCACATCGATACCAATACCTAATGCGGCAGCCATTGGCTCATGAATCATATAAACTTCTTTTGCACCTGCTTGTTCAGCACTATCACGCACCGCTCTTTTTTCTACTTCAGTAATGGATGATGGAATACAAATAACCATTCTCCAACTTGGAGGAAATAAAGGCTTCTTTGGATAAATCATTTTCATCAACTCACGAATCATTAATTCCGCGGCGTTGAAGTCTGCAATTACACCATCTTTTAATGGACGAACTGTCTTAATACTTTCGTGTGTTTTTTCGTGCATCAATAATGCCTTCTTTCCAACACCTAAAACTTCTTTCATATTATTCCTGTTCAAGGCAATAATTGAAGGTTCGTTTACAACCACTTCATCATTGTGGATGATTAGTGTATTTGCTGTTCCCAAGTCCATTGCAATCTCCTGGGTAAAAAAGTTAAATAAGCCCATATTCGTTCAATATTTTACATTCATTGGAATGATGCAAAATTCATCTAAAATCCTTGAACTACAAAGCTTTTTAAAAAAATGAATCAGATTATTTTTAGAAGGGACTAACTAGCAAATTCGTAGCCGATATCTTTTCTAAAATTCATGCCCTCAAATTGGATATTTGCCAACGCATTTTTTGCAGTTTTAACTGCATCTGTTATGGAGTCTCCCTGAGCGGTTACGGTTAAAACTCTGCCTCCATTTGTCACTATCGCATTCTCTTTAAATGTAGTCCCAGCTTGAAATAGGGTCGTTTTAGGTGTTTGGACTACAAGGTCTAATCCACTAATAGGGCATCCCTTTTTATAATCACCTGGGTAACCACCACTTACTGCCATCACGGTCGCATAAGCACCTTCGTGGTATTCGATATTTACATCTTCTAATGTGCCATTGTCTGTTGCTGCTAAAATGCTGACTAAATCAGTTTGTAAGCGAGGTAGAATTACTTCTGTTTCAGGATCGCCCAAACGGCAGTTGTATTCAATCACAGAGGGCTCGCCATCGCAGTTCATCAAGCCAAAAAACACAAATCCTTTGTACACCAATCCCTCTTTTGCAAGGCCTTGGATGGTTGGTCGGACAATTTTTTGCTCAACTTTTTCCATGAAAGCTTCGTCCATAAAAGGAACAGGACTAACACAGCCCATTCCGCCAGTATTCAGCCCTGTATCACCTTCTCCAATGCGCTTATAGTCTTTTGCATGGCCAATAATTTGATAGTTTTTACCATCTGTTAAGGCAAAAACACTCACTTCAATCCCGGTTAGAAATTCTTCAATCACCACTTTTGCGCTTGCTTGGCCAAATTGCTTATGCTGCAACATGGATTCAAAAGAATCTAAAGCTTCTTGGTGTGTAGTGGCAATGATAACGCCCTTTCCAGCAGCTAAGCCGTCTGCTTTTAACACGATAGGCAAGCTATGTTTGGCAATATAAGTTTTACCTTCCTCGTAGTTGTCCATAGTAAATTCTGCATAACCAGCTGTAGGTATCTGGTGTCTTTGCATAAAATGCTTGCTAAAAGCCTTGCTGCCCTCTAGCTGAGCAGCAGCAGCAGATGGGCCAATGACGTTAATTGAAGCAGTTGCAGGGTCATTGGCGAAAAAATCAAATATACCTTTTACCAAGGGTTCCTCTGGCCCCACAATAATCATATCTATATTTTGTGAAATAGCAGCTTGTTTCAAGCCTTCAAAATCGTCCAAAGCAATCGATAAATTGGTGCCTATTGAAGCGGTACCTGGATTTCCTGGAGCAATAAATAATTGATCACAATGGTAACTTTGCGCTATTTTCCAAGCCAATGCATGTTCTCTACCGCCAGAGCCAATAAGTAAAATATTCATAATTGAGGTGATTGCAGCACGAAAGTAAAAATTATTGAAGGGATTTTATTATTTTGTACTAATTAAATACAATTGAATATGTCAGCATTAGCAGAAAAACATCCAAAAGGACTCTATGTCTTGTTTGCAACGGAAATGTGGGAGCGATTTAACTATTATGGAATGCGTGCCATTTTAGTACTTTTTTTAGTGAAAGCGATGGCTTTTAATCAAAATGATGCATCACAAGTTTATGGTAGTTATACTGGCCTTGTATATTTAACGCCTTTATTAGGAGGTTATATCGCAGACCGATATTGGGGTAATAAACGTTCTATTATTGCAGGCGGGTTGGTCATGGCAATTGGAGAGTTTGTCTTGTTTTTTTGTGGTCATTTTTATGACAATGCAGCATTAGCAATGCCTTTGTTTTACACTGGATTGGGCTGTATGATTGCAGGTAATGGCTTTTTCAAACCTAATATTTCGAGCATGGTGGGGCAGTTGTATAGAAAAGGAGATTCAAAAACTGATGCTGCTTATACCATTTTTTATATGGGTATTAATACAGGAGGTGCCCTAGGTCCTATTGTTTGTGGATTTTTTGGGGACACAGGAAACAATGGAGATTTTAAATGGGCTTTCTTTGCAGGTGGTGTTGCGATGCTCTTGAGTGTGGTTACACAAATGATATTTCAGAAAAAATATTTAGTAGATGCGGATGGTGCTTCTATTGGGGATGCGCCAGCTGATGCGCCTAAATTATTTCAAAAAATTCCAGTGATGGTAGGATTCCTATTCTTACTTTCTTTGGTAACCATTGCATTAGTGTACGTCGATATTAAAGTGGTGAGTTATTTATTCTGGTTGTTAATTACTTGTATTTTATTAATTGCTTTTATTATTTTTTCTGATAAATCATTAGATCTTATTCAAAAGAAAAAAGTGGCGGTATTGTTTACCGTATCCTTCTTTGTGATTTTTTTCTGGAGTGCATTTGAACAAGCAGGTGCCTCTTTAACTTTCTTTGCTTCTGAAAATACACAAAGGGATTTAGGATTTTTTGTGGTGCCAGCAAGTTTCTTCCAATCACTAAATTCTATTTTTGTTGTTACTTTGGCGCCATTGGTTGCTTGGGTCTGGATTAAATTAGGTAAAGCAAATCGTGAGCCATCTTCTCCTTTCAAAATGGCAATGGGTTTAATGTTATTGGCATTGGGTTATTTATGGATTGCAACAGGCGTAAACGGTGTAGGCGCAGGCATTAAAGTAAGTATGATTTGGCTGATCGGAATGTATATGATGCACACATTTGGGGAGCTTTGTTTGTCACCAATTGGATTGTCTTTATTTAATAAATTAGCCCCAGTTAAGTTCGCTTCTTTATTAATGGCAGTATGGTTTACAGCAAACGCATTTGCCAACAAATTGGCTGGTGTATTTAGTACATTGTATCCTGAAAATGGAAAGACAACTTCTTTTGCAGGTTATCAAATAACCAACTTACATGAGTTCTTTATGTTCTTTGTATTTATGGCAGGTATCGCTTCTATTATTCTTTTCTTATTGTCTAAGAAATTAAAAGGATTGATGGAGCAACAATAGGATTATTGTCTTGATGAATAAAAAAAGCCTCGATAGATTCGAGGCTTTTTTTATTACTGTCTTTTTATTTTACTCATAAAAAGAAATTTTATTTTCTAGATCTAATCTAAATGACGCCTTTTACAATTTCATCTACTACGCCAGGGTCTAATAGGGTAGAAGTATCCCCTAGACTATTCAATTCTCCTTCTGCAACTTTGCGCAAAATACGACGCATAATTTTCCCTGACCTTGTTTTTGGTAATCCAGATACAAATTGAATTTTATCTGGTTTTGCAATTGGGCCAATGATTCTTGTGACTGTTTGTAAAATATCTTTACGCACCATATCGGCCGTGCCATGCGTGTCTTGTGCATGTGACCCTGTGTAAATGACATATGCATAAATACCTTGTCCTTTAATGTCATGAGGATAGCCTACAACAGCACTTTCAACTACTCCTGCGTGCATATTGATTGCGTTTTCTACTTCGGCAGTGCCAATTCTGTGACCACTCACATTCAATACATCATCCACGCGTCCGGTAATTCTAAATTGTCCTTCTTCGTTTCTGAATGCACCATCTCCAGTAAAATATAAGTTATCATAAGTGGCAAAATAATTGGTTCTGCATCTTTCGTGATCGCCATAAGTGGTTCTAATAGTAGAAGGCCATGCTTGTTTGATACATAAGTTACCACGGTACATACCTTCTTCATCTTTCTCAGTAATTTCGGCACCCTTGTCATCTACTAGAATGGGTTCAATACCTGGCATTGGATAAGTGGCCCATCCTGCTTTTCCCGGTGTGATGCCAGCCATATTAGAGATCATGATACCGCCAGTTTCTGTTTGCCACCAAGTATCTACAATAGGACATTTATTTTTACCAATATTTTCGTTGTACCAATTCCAAGCTTCTTCATTAATTGGTTCTCCAACTGTACCTAATATTTTTAAGCTACTTAAATCGTGCTCTTTCACTGGACCTAAACCAAAGCCCATTAAAGAACGAATTGCTGTTGGAGCGGTATATAAAATATTCACTCTGAATTTATCAATGATATCCCAAAATCGACCCGCATCTGGAAAAGTAGGTACACCTTCAAACATCATCGATGTGCCGCCTGCACTTAGAGGTGCATAAACAATATAACTATGTCCCGTAATCCATCCTACGTCAGCGGTACAGAAAAATAAATCATCTGGTTTGTAATTAAAAGTATTTACAAATGTATAATTAGTATACACCATATAGCCTGCAACACTATGGACCACCCCTTTAGGTTTACCTGTTGAACCAGAAGTATATAAAATAAATAAAGGATCTTCTGCATCCATTTCTTCTGCTGGTACAAATGAAGTGCCTTGTGATTCTACTTTTTTAATTTCATCTTCCCACCAAACATCTCTACCTTTTAACATAGATACAGCGGTCCTTGTTCTAGTGCAAACTATGACACGTTGGATATTTTTATTTCCAATTAAAGCATCATCAATAACCGATTTTAAAGGAATATCTTTTGCACCTCTATAAGCCCCATCACAAGTGATGATAAAATTAGCTTTTGCGTCATCTAATCTATCTGCGATGCTTTGTGCAGAGAATCCGCCAAAAATGACACTATGAATGGCGCCTATTCTTGCGCATGCCAATACAGCAATCGCTAGTTCAGGAATCATGCCCATATAGATACATACACGATCGCCCTTCTTCACACCATTATTATATAACACTTGTGCAAACTGACATACTTTTAAATGTAGTTGCTTGTAAGTGATAATGCGGTGGTGTTCCTCTGGATCATTTGGTTCCCAAATAATTGCTGGTTTATCGCCCATGGTTTCAAGATGACGATCTAAACAGTTTTCAGTAATATTTAATTTACCTCCAACAAACCACTTAATACTTGGGTCTTTAAAATTCCACTCACTTACTTTATCCCATTTTTTTCGCCATGTAAAATTTTCGGCGATTTCACCCCAAAACGCATCTGGGTTTTGAATACTTTTTTGGTACGCTTCGTGGTACCCTGCAAGGTCTTTAATTTGATAAGGATAGGCCATATTGAATCGTTTTACTTTCTAACCTAAAGTAAGTTCATTTGAGCTGGACCTATAAATTTTGGAAAATAAAATTTGCTAAATTGATATATAAATGCTAATTTACTATATATAATCTAAAATTCAAATGAAAATCACTGCTTGTCCTAAGTGTAAAAATGAAAAATTATTAAAGAGTGGTATTATAAAAGACCGACAACGTTACTTTTGCAAGCAGTGTAAATATTATTTCACAGTTGAAAAAGAAGGTAAAAGTATTGATCCGTATTATGTAATTAAGGCCTTGCAATTGCATATTGAGGGGGTTACTTATAGAGAAATTGAGCGCCTTTTAGGCGTCAGTCATGTAAGTGTTTTGAATTGGGTTAAAAAGTATAAAATTAAAGCACCAGAAAATTACGACTACCATCCCACCTATAAAGTGCTTACGCATGAAGAGCTTATGGAGTATATGTCTAATCCAAATCATATTAAAAACCAAGGCATGATGATTACGGAATTGGGTGATAAATACATGATGATTAAATGGGAGCGATTTAGGCATGAATCTATTCCTGGAAAAGCGAATTAACTATACTATTAACATAAATATACATAAAACGCAAAATTTGTTGAATTCTTATCTAGGTTAGTGGAACGATTCTTTCAACAAAATAGCGTTTATGAAAAAATTATTGATTGCTTTTAGCTGCTTTTGCACCCATTTTATTGCAACAGCACAAACCTCAAATTCAACGGCTACAGCACCTACAGCTGCAAAGCCTACAACACCTTCTGTCACATTGTATGGCTTTGTAAGACATGATGTGAATTACGATTCAAGACAATCTTCATTTGTAAGAGAAGGTCAACTGTTGCTTTATCCAAAAGATAAAGACATGGTGGGTGGAAAGGACTACAATGACAAGTCCCAATTAAATATGTTAGGTATTTTAACGCGAGTTGGCGTCAAGCTAGTTGGTCCAGATGTGTTAAATGCAAAACTAACCGGCCAAATTGAGGGCGATTTCTTTGGTCAGGCTGATGCTAATATTGGCCTCTTGAGATTAAGACATGGTTATGCAAAACTAGACTGGGCAAAATCTTCTTTAACAATTGGTCAAACTTGGTATCCTTTGTTTATTCCAGAAGTGTTCCCTGGTGTGGTCAATTTTAATACAGGTATTCCAATCGCGCCTTTCGGATGGGCTGGTCAAATGAGGTATACTAAACAATTAGATAAAAATTTATCGGTATCTTTTACAGCATATAAACCTAGAGAGTTTGGCGTGCCGAGTGTGAATCCTTTAGAAAATATTAATGCGCCATCCATGAATGCAACTATGCCTCAATTAAATGCACATCTTCAATTTAAGTCTGCAAAGTTTATTGCCGGTGCACAATTGGATTATAGTGTTTTGAATCCTTATACAAAATATGCTAGTAATGGAAGTGCAACAGTCAATGCCATCAATGATGAAAAAGTAAAAGGATTGACATTTATGGGTTATACAAAATTGATTACTTCTAAATTTTCTTTGAAAGCACAAGGTCTGATAGGCCAAAACACATATCAATGGGTGATGTTAGGAGGTTATTATGGGTATAAAAATACATCAGGGCTTGAAACGTATCAACCTGCAAAAACAAGATCAGTTTGGTTTGATCTTGCTGGAACAGGAAAAAAAGTAGTACCAGGATTATTTTATGGTTTCTCAAGTAATGATGGCGCTGACGCAGGTGCTACTGCAGCCTATGGAAGAACAATTGGTGTGAGTGGTAGGGGTATCAAAAACCTTACAAGACTTTCGCCAAGAATTGAATTCATTCATAACAAATTGAAGTTTGGCACAGAATTAGAGTTTACTAAAGCTATTTATGGTACTAGGGTAAATTCTGGCAAAGTGGTTGGTCCTACTGACGCATTCACAAATACAAGATTTACTTTTTCAACAATCTATTCTTTCTAATATCAAAGCATAATTTTAAAACAAATAAAAAAGTATGAGTAATACAAATCAAAACAAGAGTATCGGTTTAGTAATCGGTGCTTCTTCTGTAGGAACCCTCATTGAGTGGTATGATTTCTACATATTCGGTATGTTAGCTACCATTATTTCAAAACAATTTTTTCCCTCAGATGCAGGTACTTCAGCGCTTCTAAGTACACTTGCCATTTTTGCTGCAGGATTTATCGTGCGTCCATTTGGCGCCCTTGTTTTTGGAAGATTGGGAGATATCATTGGACGTAAATACACATTCTTATTAACCTTGGTGTTAATGGGTGGATCCACTTTTGCTATTGGTTTAGTACCTGGCTTTAGTTCAATTGGATGGGCTGCCCCAATTTTGGTGCTTGTGTTGAGATTGGTTCAAGGTTTAGCCTTAGGTGGTGAATACGGTGGTGCTGCTACTTATGTTGCTGAACATGCACCAGCTAATAGAAGAGGATTTTGGACAAGTTGGATTCAAACAACAGCTACATTAGGTTTATTTTTAGCCTTGGGGGTAATCATTATGATTCGTTCTAGTCAGGGTGTAGAAGCATTTAGCGCTGAATGGGGTGGTTGGAGATATCCATTTTGGATTTCAATTGTTCTTGTACTGATTTCTATTCTAATTCGAATGAAGATGAGCGAATCTCCGATGTTCACTAAATTAAAATCTGAAGGGAAGACATCAACCAATCCACTAAAAGAAAGCTTTGGACATAAAGCCAATTTTAAAATGGTCTTATTAGCCTTATTCGGAGCGGTGATGGGACAAGGGGTGATTTGGTATACAGGTCAATTTTATGCACAAAGTTTTATAGAGACAGTTTGTAAAGTTGAATTTGTTCAGTCTAGAAACTTAATGCTGTGGGCTATTTTATTTGCGACACCTTTCTTTGTTGTATTTGGATATTTGAGTGATAGAGTTGGAAGAAAGTGGATCATGATGATTGGTATGCTTGCAGGTATTCTGACCTATAGACCAATTTACCAGCATTTTTTAGATGTTACAAGTGCAAAAAACAGGGTTGAAAAAATTGATTTAGCAAATACAGTTGTTGCTGAAAAATTAGCGACTGTGGATGCAAAAGACCAAACTAAATTATTCATAGTACAGAAGATAGACACAGCCTATACCGACGGTGCTAAATTTAGTTATACTAAAACGGATACATTGCATTTAGTTGAACCAATTGCGGACGCAAATGCTGGTCTTATTCAATATACAAAAGCAAATTTAACAGATTCATCAAAAGTAGATACAGTGATTGTTAAATTAAAGCCTAAAAAAGATGCTAGTTTGGATGCGACAAAAGTTGCATTAGTGAAGATGGCATCTATTTCAGCAAAGCCAAATGTTGTGGTAGAAAAAACACTTGATGAATCAACTTACTGGAATTTAATTTGGTTGGTTTTTGTCCAAATTTTATATGTTACAATGGTGTATGGGCCAATTGCTGCTTTCTTAGTAGAATTATTCCCAACTAAAATCCGTTATACATCTATGTCTTTACCCTACCATATTGGTAATGGCGTATTTGGAGGATTGGTACCGTTCTTAGGTACTTTAATTGTTGAGTTTACAAAAACAGCAGATAAGCCTGCCGGAGATCCCCTTGCAGGTTTATGGTATCCAATTGGTGTAGCGGCAATTTGTTTATTTATTGGCGTCGTATACTTGTCCAATAAGGTTGACAAAGAAGTCATGGATTAATTATTAATTTAAAAAAACAGAAACAATGAATACGATTAAAAAAGTTTTAGGGCTAGTATGGATGGCTTTATCGCCAGCAATCATATGGTTCCTTGCCTCTCAAGCAATACAAAAAATTGGGGCAGCAACTGAGTTGACAAAATCAAATGTCACATTACAATGGGTAATCATTTTAACCATCTTTACCCCCATCTGTGTTGGTTTTTTCATCTTTGGTTATTATGGCATAAAAGGGGAGTACGATAGGCTTCCTGAAAGTTCCAATGATCTTTAATTGGAAATGATTCAGATTTATTCAAAACCAGCAAGAAATTGCTGGTTTTGTTTTTTGTATAGAATGAATTAAATTGATGATTCAATGATAGCCACCATGCAGAATAATAGAAAAGGGCAAAAATTAATATTCATAAGTATCATTTTTACAATGTTATTTTCATTTCCTTTTTTAGCCATGGCAAATAAGCAAAACCAGTGGATGCATTTTCCTGTTTTATATGTTTATTTATTTATTACTTGGGGCTTGTATATTTTTTTAGTTTGGTTAATTACTGATCGAAAATAAAGACAATGAATCAATGGATAATTTGGGGTTGTTCTATTGGCTATTTACTAATGCTATTTGGCATTGCTTCTTGGGTAGAGCGAAAGTCTAGGTCTGGGAAAAGTTTAATTCACAATCCCTATATCTATGCTTTATCCTTAGCGGTTTATTGTACTGCATGGACTTATTTTGGAAGTATTGGTCGTGTAACAAGTACAGGTGTTGAATTTATCTTTATTTACTTGGGTCCAACATTAGCAGCTCCATTGTTATTTTTGATGCTTCGGAAAATGATTAGGATCGCTAAGCATCAAAATATAACTAGTATTGCTGACTTTATTTCTACCAGATTTGGAAAGAACATTTCCTTAGGAGCTATTGTTGCATTGTTGTCCATTATTGGTGTGATACCCTATATCGCAATTCAGTTAAAAGCAATTAGTGATAGTATAAAAACAATCTCTGGCGAAGCGGGTATTCATAAAGGGACATTGGTAGATCCCACCACCTTTTTTATTGTTGTTGCCATTTCGGCATTTATTATATTATTTGGAACAAGAAAGGTAGATGCTTCCGAGAAACACGAAGGCATGATGGTTGCCATTGCATTTGAATCAATTGTAAAACTCTTTTCTTTTTTGGTGATTGGGTTTTTTGTTGTTTTTGTGCTATTTAATGGCTGGGAGGATTTGATGACCAAGGCAAAGGCTTTGTCAAATTACCATTCAATGACAACCATTCAGGGTGATCATACGTTTTTTCATTTATTTCTTTTGATGATGCTTTCATTATGTGCTTTCCTTTTTTTGCCTAGACAATTTCAGGTGAGCGTGGTAGAAAATGTGAAAGAAGAGCATATAAAAAAAGCAGTATGGCTATTTCCACTGTATTTATTATTGATTAACATTTTTGTTTTACCAATCGCATTTGCTGGGAATATTTACTTAAAAGACAAGGGGGTGAATGCGGATACTTTTATTTTGGCTTTGCCAATGTTAATGAAGAATGATTGGCTTACTATGCTTGTTTATATCGGAGGATTTTCTGCTGCGAGTAGTATGATTATTATTGAAACAATTGCACTTACAACCATGTTGAGTAATAATATTGTTGCACCAGTATTTTTTAGCTTAAGTAGTTTTAAAGAAAAAAGTAATTATGGCATACAATCTTGGTTAAAAATTACAAGAAGAATTGGCATTGTGCTCATTATGATACTTGCTTTTCTTTTTGAACAATTTATTGCGGAAAAATTCTCTCTTGTTTCTATTGGGTTAATTTCATTTGCTGCAGTTGCTCAGTTCGCGCCTGCAATGATAGGAGGGGTTTATTGGAAAAGAGCAACCAAGGCAGGCGCATTAACTAGTTTATTGATTGGGTTTGGCATTTGGTTTTATACTTTAATTATCCCCTCGCTTATTAATGCTGGATTTATTGACAATACCATCTTGGAAACTGGACCTTTTGGTTTATCTTTTTTAATACCCAATCATTTATTTGGACTAAATGAATTTGATTTTATAACACATGGATTTTTTTGGAGTATTTTATTCAATGTTTTGACCTTTTTTGGCGTCTCAATCATGACGGAGAGAGCGCCACAGGAAATATATCAAGCTGCCTTATTTGTGGATGTGTACAAGCTAAATATGCATTCAGAACAGCCTAGTTTAATTCTAGAGCAAGTAGCTAATATGAATGATTTGAGAAGTTTGATGTTTAATTTTTTAGGGAAGGAAAGGGGTCAATCGATTTTAAGTGCTTATGAAAAAAAGTATAAAGTACAATTGAACGAATTGCAACAGGCGCCACCACATCTAATTAGTGTCGTTGAAAAAATGCTTTCAGGTAGTTTGGGTTCAGCTGCTGCTAAACTGATACTTAATAACATTATACAGCAAAAGGAGCTAGAGATTCATGAGGTATTGAGGGTGATTAAAGAATCTGAAGACATGAAAGCTTCCAATGCATTATTAGTTAAAGAATCAACAGAATTAAATGCACTATCAAAAGAATTAAAACTGGTCAATGAGCAATTGAAGCGTGTGGACGAAATGAAAGATGAGTTTTTATACACTGTAACACATGAAATAAGAACACCTTTGACGTCAATCCGTGCATTAAGTGAAATTCTTCAGGACAATCCGGACATTTCAAATGAAGAAAAAAATACTTATTTGGACGCGGTAGTGAAAGAAACAGAGAGGTTGAGTCACTTAATCACTCAAGTGTTAAATTTAGAACGTTATGAAAGTGGCCGTCAATCACTCAAATTATCAATGGTAGATATGAATGAAATGATTGCTGATATTATTTCATCTGTTGATTCTTTAAAAAGAGAAAAATTATTGACTATTCACTACGCTGTCCCTTCTTTACCAATGTTAGAACTAGACAGAGATTTAATGCATCAAGTGGTTTATAATTTATTGACAAATGCAATTAAGTTTGCGCAATCTGAAATTACTATATCTGCAAGTATTCAGAAGCAGCATATCTTATTCTCGATACAAGATGATGGTATAGGAATTGAAAATGAATGGCAGGAACTTGTATTTGATAAATTTTTTCAAGCTCAAAACCAAACACTAAAAAAGCCTGAAGGTTCCGGCTTGGGGCTTGCTATTTCTAAAAGAATCATGGAAATGCATAGAGGTAAAATTTGGGTTGAAAGTCAATTTGGACAGGGGGCTATATTTTGTTTTGAAATTCCATTGAAAAAATAAATTAGTTTTGTACAAGATGACTCAAGTTGTACCAAAAATATTAGTAGTGGATGATGATCCTTTTATCCTGATGTCACTTGAATTTTTAATGAAAAAATCGGGCTACCAAGTTGTGATTGCCCGAAATGGTACGGAAGCACTTAATGCATTAACCATTGATCCTCCTCAATTGGTTTTACTAGATATCATGATGCCTGATGTAGATGGGTATGCCATTTGCGCTCATATAAAATCAACGCCTCTATTGAATCAAATAAAAGTGATTTTCTTGTCAGCAAAAACAAAATCTACAGATATTCAAAAAGGCTACGATATGGGAGCCGATCTCTTTGTAACCAAGCCGTTTAGTACAAGGGCTTTAAAACAACAAGTTGCTGACTTGTTGGCAAAGGATTAATCCTTATTTTTGAACATGTCTTTGATCGTAGATGCCATATCAAAAAAATTTGACCAATTCCAAGCAGTAGAATCTTTGAGTTTCACCATTCAACCTGGTGAAATTGTAGGATTTCTAGGTCCCAATGGTGCAGGTAAGAGTACTACCTTAAAAATGATCACTGGCTTTTTAGGGGCAGACACAGGATCTATTTTATTATCGGGGATAGATTTGCAGAAAGACGAAGTAGCGTATAAAAAGAAGATTGGTTATTTGCCTGAATCTAATCCTTTGTATGATGACTTATACGTGGTTGAATACCTTAATTTTTTAGCAGAAGTACATTCGATAAAAACATCAGAAACAAGAATTCAAGAAGTTATTTTGCAAACGGGCTTGCAAACGATGCAGCATAAGAAAATTGGTTTTTTATCAAAAGGATATAAACAAAGAGTGGGCATTGCTGCTGCAATTTTACACAAGCCCGAATTAATTTTATTAGATGAGCCTACCTCTGGTTTAGATCCTAATCAATTAATTGAGATTAGAACACTCATTAAATCATTAAGTGCAAATGCAATGATCTTGTTCTCTTCGCATATTTTACAAGAAGTGGCTGCGATTAGTGATAGGGTCTTGGTTTTGCATCAGGGCAAGTTAGTAGCCAATCAGCCTATTGAGACTTTGACGAAGTCCAGTCAGCATAATTTATTGGTGCAATTTCAAGAGGATATCTCAACAGAATTGGAACTGATTCAATTAAAATACAAGTTATTAGAACAGCAAGACAAACGCACGTTAGTCATTCAGTCAAATACTGAGGAGGATTTGAATCAAGCAAGGCAATTTATCATGGAGTTCGCATTACAGAAAGGATTGCATATAGAACGTTTGCAGACACAAGAAGCTAGTTTAGAAGAAATCTTCAAATTGCTTACCCATTAAAAAAAATGGGTGTAAATTGCGTCCATAAATCGCATTTAATTTTTTAGAAAAATAAATCATCCAATTATGAGTTACATTATTGAAGTACACGCAAGACAAATTTTAGATAGTAGAGGTAATCCAACTGTAGAGGTGGATGTATTAACAGACGATGGCGCAATGGGTCGTGCTGCTGTTCCAAGTGGTGCAAGTACTGGTATTCACGAAGCGGCGGAATTAAGAGACAATGATAAAAAGAAGTATTTAGGTAAAGGGGTTTTGAAAGCTGTGAAAAATGTAAACACTTCAATTGCGGATGCGTTGATTGGTTTTGACATTACATCTCAAGCTGCAATCGATCAAGTGATGATTGATTTAGATGGCACGCCTAACAAAACTAAATTAGGTGCGAACGCTATTCTAGCGGTTAGTATGGCGGTTGCAAAAGCAGCTGCTGAAGAAGCAAACTTACCTTTGTACAGATATATTGGTGGCACGAATGCAAGAACTTTGCCAATGCCAATGATGAATATCTTAAATGGTGGTGCACACGCAGACAATAAAATTGATTTCCAAGAATTCATGATCATGCCAGTTGGTGCTCCAAGCTTTAGTGAAGGTTTACGTTGGGGTGTTGAAATCTTCCATCAGTTAAAAAGCACATTGAAGAAGAAGGGATATAGCACAAATGTGGGGGATGAAGGTGGATTTGCACCAAATATCCAAAGCAACGAAGAAGCAATTGAAACAGTATTAGAAGCCATCCAATCTGCTGGTTACAAGACTGGTTCTCAAATTGCCATTGCAATGGATGCTGCAAATAGTGAATTGTGGAATGCGAAGAAAAAGAAATATGTTTTCCATAAAAGTTCTGGTAAAGAAATGAGTTCAGATCAATTGGTTAAATATTGGGAAAGCTGGGTTAAGAAATATCCAATTGTTTCGATCGAAGATGGTATGGCTGAAGATGATTGGGCTGGTTGGAAGAACTTAACTGATACAATCGGAAGCAAATGTCAATTAGTGGGTGACGATTTATTTGTAACCAATGTGAATCGTTTACAAACTGGTATCGACAAGAAAATAGCGAATGGTTTATTGGTTAAGGTAAATCAAATTGGTACTTTAACTGAAACTATCAATGCGGTAAGTTTAGCACAAAACAACGGCTACAATACCATTATGTCACACAGAAGCGGTGAAACAGAAGACAATACGATTGCTGACTTAGCAGTTGCATTAAACTGTGGTCAAATTAAGACTGGTTCTGCTTCTCGTTCTGACCGTATGGCTAAGTACAATCAATTGATCCGTATTGAGGAGCAATTGGGTGAAACTGGATTTTTCCCAACAAAGGGTAAACTGAAGTTTGGTAATAAGTAATTCAATATAGATTGATCGTAAAGGAGCCCCATTTTTGGGGCTCCTTTTTTGTGGCATATTTATTGGCGTATTCTAAGAACTATACTAATTTTAGGGCAATCATTTTTTATGCAAGCAATCAAGAAAATTATTCCTTTTGTAGCCAATCGCTATTTTATTGCCATCTTGGCTTTTGTAGTATGGATGCTTTTTTTTGATCAAAGAGATTTTTTCACTCAAAGAGATCGAGCTGCTGAACTTGAAAAATTAGAACAAGCAAAGGCCTATTACCAAAAAGAGATTTCTACTACTCAAGAGCAATTAAATAATTTACAAAGCAATCCAGGTGCAGTAGAAAAATATGCAAGAGAGCGTTATTTATTAAGACGTGAAGGAGAAGAAGTTTATCTATTCGAAGACACAGTTGCTGCAGCGGCTGATAAAAAGAAATAAGCTTCATCTTTTATGAAAAAACAAGTACGTTATCAAGGGGTCATCGATTATTTTTTAGAACATATTCCTGTTGCAGAAACAGAATTAACCTACGAGAATCCATTTCAATTATTGGTTGCAGTTATTCTGTCTGCGCAATGTACCGACAAGCGGGTTAATTTAACGACGCCGGGTATTTTTGCAAAGTATCCTGATCCTGAAACTATGTCTAAAGCTAGCTTTGACGATTTGTTTCCTTTAGTCAGAAGTATTTCTTATCCCAATAATAAAACCAAGCATTTAATTGGCATGAGCCAATTGCTTCTTTCTTCATTCAATGGTCAAGTGCCAATGACAATTGAGGATTTAGTAAAGCTACCTGGGGTAGGAAGAAAAACTGCGAATGTGATTACCAGTGTAATAGACCAGCAGCCGAATATGGCGGTGGATACACATGTCTTTAGAGTGAGTCGAAGAATTGGTTTAGTGCCCATGACTGCAAGTACACCATTGGCGGTTGAAAAAGATTTAATCAAAAATATTCCATCTGAGTTAGTACATAAAGCCCATCATTGGCTCATCTTACATGGGCGTTATACTTGCCTAGCACGTAGCCCAAAATGTGAAAGTTGTGGCATCACTAATTTTTGTAAATACTTTGAAAAAGAATCTAAGAAAAAGGAAAAGTTAAAAGCATAAAAAAGCGCCTCATTTTTAGTGAAGCGCTTTTTATTTTGCAAGTGTTTTTAATGTCGAATCACTTACATAATGCTTATAAATAACTTTCAATCGCAGTAATCAATTCTTGTTTTGTAATTGGGATACCCATGATTTTATTGTAGCCTTTTGCGTCTACAAAATACTGGTCTCTAATAATTTTTATCAATTGACCATTGTTGATTTCTGGTATTAAAATCGTTTCAAATCCGGCTAATATTTCGCCTAAGTTTTTTGGGAATGGACGCATATATTTAATGTGCGCGTGGCTTACAGACTTACCTTGACTTTGTAATTGCAAGGCAGCACTCTTGATGGTGCCATAAGTAGAACCCCATCCAAGAACCAACACTTTTCCAGTAGCTGCGCCACTGTCAATTGTTTGCAAAGGAATATAGTCGGCAATCTTATCTACTTTAGCCTGTCTGATTTTCACCATGAACTCATGGTTCTCTGGGTCGTAACTAACATTACCTGTTTCATGTTGCTTCTCGATACCACCAATTCTATGTTCAAGACCTGCTGTACCTGGAACAGCCCAAGGTCTTGCAAGTTTCTCGTCTCTCTTATAAGGCAAGAATTTTTCTTCGCCTTCTGCTAAACTAGTTTTGAACTTAACTTCAATCTTTGGTAAATCAGCAGCAGATGGGAACTTCCATGGTTCTGCACCATTCGCAATATATCCATCACTCAAAAGAATCACTGGGGTCATGTGTTGTAAAGCAATCTTTACTGCTTCAAAAGCCATAAAGAAACAATCACTTGGTGTAGATGCAGCTAATACAGGAATAGGCGCTTCACCATTACGACCATAATAGGCTTGTAATAAATCGCTTTGCTCTGTCTTTGTTGGTAAACCAGTTGAAGGTCCACCTCTTTGAATATTCACAATCACCAAAGGTATCTCTAACATTGTAGCTAAACCAATTGCTTCTGTTTTTAAAGCCATGCCTGGTCCAGAAGTGGTTGTTAAACCAATTGATCCGCCATAGCTTGCGCCAATAGCAGCGGTAATTCCTGCAATTTCATCTTCTGCTTGGAATGTCTTGACCCCAAAATTTTTGTACTTGCTTAATTCGTGTAAGATATCAGAAGCAGGTGTAATTGGATAAGACCCAAGGAATAAAGGCAATCCACTTTTTTGAGTAGCTGCGATTAAACCCATTGACAAAGCTTGGTTACCCATGATACTTCTGTAAGTGCCTGGCTCCATCTTTGATTTTTCTACCTTATACCTTGCATTGAATAATTCAGCAGTCTCACCATAATAGTAACCTGCTTTTAAAACATCAATATTGCTCTTTAAAATATTTTCTTTCTTGCCAAATTTCTCTTCTAAGAAGTCGATGGTGTTGTCTAGGTTTCTGTTGTATAACCAATAAATCAAACCAAGTACAAACATATTCTTTGCACGATCACGCTCTTTAGTACCTAGTTCTGTATTAGACTTTAAAGCTTCTCTAGTTAATTTAGTGATATCAACTTTAGTTAATTCATAACCATCCAAGCTGCCATCTTCTAGCGGATTGATTCCTTCTGGATAAGCAGCAAGTCTTAAATTTTTTGCATCAAATCCTTCGATGTTCGCAATAATTTTTCCGCCTTTTTTTAAGCTCTTTAAATTTACTTTTAGAGCAGCTGCATTCATTGCAACTAAAACATCGCAGGTATCACCTGGAGTATAGACTGGATTAGAACTAAAATGAATTTGGAATCCACTCACGCCAGGCAAGGTTCCGATAGGCGCTCTGATCTCCGCAGGGAAGTCTGGGAAAGTCGCTAAATCGATTCCTAATAGGGCCGTGTTATTGGTAAATTGCTGGCCGGTTAATTGCATACCGTCACCGCTATCTCCAGCAAATTTGATTACTACATCTTGTAAAACAACTTCTTTTTGCATATTGCATCAATTGGATGACAAAGTTACAATTCATCTGCCCTAAAATCGCATCTTTTATCAGTTTATTCTGATTTCTTGTTTAAGTTTGCGGCTTCAATATCAATGTTTTATGCCCATTTGGACCATTTTTTACATTATCACTCAATTTTTAATTGCCTGGCACATTGAAATTGGGGTTGTGGAAGATACAGCGCCAGTTGTAGTTACTTTAAATAGTAGTGCAAAAAATAGTCTTCAAAACACCCCATTGGATAGCAATGTGAAATATGTTTATTTAAGTTTTGATGATGGTCCTTTATTCGGCACAGCTAGTTGTATTGATATTTGTACCAATGAACAAGTTAAAGCGACCTTTTTCCAAATTGGCTTACATCAATCAAGGTCACAATGGGGTAAAAGGTTGTATCAAAGAATCTTAGATCAGCCAGATTTATTTGTATTGACCAATCATAGTTTTTCTCATACTTATGGTGATTATCTAAAGTTCTACCATGAACCAGACTCGGCATTATCAGACTTTAAAAAAGCGGCAACTATATTAGATACGAAGAACAACATCGTTCGATTGCCAGGAAACAATGGATGGAGTACGGCTTCGATTCGGTCAACCAGCAAGTTAGTTCGTCCATTGGTCAATAAATTAGATAGTGCAGGTTTTAATGTAGTAGGCTGGGATATTGAATGGCGCTTTACAAAATTTGGCAGACCTATTCAAACAGCAGAACGCATGTCCTTGATGGTAGATAGTATGTTTCAGTTCAATGAAAATAAAACTAAGAACCACTTAGTGCTTTTGATGCATGATCATATGTTTAGAAAGCCCGAAGATTCGCTTAAACTGGTGCAGTTTATTCAATATTTAAAAAAAGGGAATAAGTATCAATTTGCCCGTTTAGACCAATATCCTGGTTTGAAATAATTTTGGATTAACAATTATTAGGTTAGAAGTTCGCTGCAATTTTGTATTTTTATAGTAGTTAAAATTTAAAATTATGGCAATGTTCAAATCGGGTAATCCAACCTTAACTGAGAAAATATTTGACAAGTCAGCACATGAAAATGCGAATGCATTTGGCGTAATGAGTGTGCGCGGTACAATCAACAAATTTGGGTTCTTATTATTGATGGTGATGGCATCTGCAATGTATGTTTGGAATGTATATGCAGAAGGCAATACTAGAACTGCAACAACTTTAATGATTGCAGGCGCAATAGGCGGTTTAGTTTTAGCGCTAATTGTAATGTTCAAGCCACAGTGGGCAGGGTATATTACCCCAGCCTATGGAATTCTTGAAGGATTATTCATTGGAGGGATCAGCGCATTTTTTAATGCGATGTTTGTGTCAAGTTATCCAAATATTATTTTACATGCTGTTGGTTTGACTTTAGGCGTTGCTGCGGCAATGTTTTTCTTGTATAATTTCAGAATTATCACAGTGACAAATAAATTAAGATCCATCATCATGTCTGCAACAATGGGTATTGGCTTATTTTATTTGATTGTTTGGATTGCAGGCATGTTTGGATTTGAAATGGGTTTTGCATTTGATAGTTCTCCATTAAGTATTGGTATTAGTTTGTTTATTGTGGGTATTGCTGCACTGAATTTATTATTAGATTTTGATGCTATTGAAAAAGCAGCCGAAATGGGTGCGCCAAAATACATGGAATGGTATGGTGCATTTGGCTTATTGGTGACACTTGTATGGTTGTACTTAGAGATATTGAAATTATTAAGCAAGCTGAATTCTAAAGACTAATGGACTATAAACGCGGCAACCTAAGCAATGAAGAGCTGATTCATTTATACGAGTCCATTTTATGGCCCCGCATGATTGAAGAGAAAATGTTAGTGTTGTTAAGGCAAGGAAAAATCAGCAAATGGTTTAGCGGTATTGGACAAGAGGCAATTGCAGTTGGCGCTACATTAGCGATGGATCCTACCGAGTGGATTATGCCATTACATAGAAACCTAGGTGTTTTTACATCTCGTAAAATGCCCTTGGTTGATTTATTTAAACAATGGCAAGGAGATCGAAGTAGTTATAGTAAAGCAAGAGAGAGAAGTTTCCATTTTGGAAGCAAAGCACATCATGTATGTGGCATGATATCACATTTGGGTCCACAATTAGCGATCGCTGACGGAGTAGCCTTAGCCTATCAGCAAAGAGGACTGTTAAAAGCGAGTATGGCTTTTACTGGCGATGGAGGCACGAGTGAAGGTGATTTTCACGAAGCCTTAAATGTAGCAGCAGTATGGAATCTGCCTGTCATTTTTATTATCGAGAACAATGGGTATGGATTAAGTACGCCTACCAATGAACAATATAAATGCGATCATTTAGTGGACCGTGCAAAAGGATATGGCATGGAAGGCATTCGTATAGATGGAAATAATATTTTGGAAGTCTATCAAACAGTCAAAGGTGTTCGTGAATATTGTATCAATCAACAGAAACCCTATTTAATTGAATGTGATACTTTCAGAATGAGAGGACACGAGGAGGCGAGTGGTGTAAAGTATGTACCAAAACATTTAATGGAGACTTGGTCATTAAAAGATCCTATAAAAAATTACGAGCAGTTCTTGGTGCAAGAAAATGTACTCACGGAAATGCAAGTGGCTGATATACGTAATCGTTTTAAAGAACAGATGGATGCTGATTTAAGAAAAGCAATGGAGCCAGAAACTTTTGAGCCATCTATTGCTGCTGAATTAGCGGACGTATTTGCACCAGTCCCAGTTTCAACCTTGCCTGATATAGCAATTGCAAAATCTGAAAATAAATCGAATAAAAGATTTATAGAAGCGATTAGTGATGCCTTAAGACAGTCGATGGAAAAATACCCTGAGATGATTATCATGGGGCAAGATATTGCTGAATATGGTGGCGCATTTAAAATTACAGAAGGATTTGTAGATCAATTTAGTAAACAAAGAATTCGTAATACACCTATTTGCGAGAGTGCGATAGTGGGTGCTGCATTGGGTTTAAGTATGGAGGGAATGAAGTCGGTGGTGGAAATGCAATTTGCAGATTTCGTTACAGTGGCCTTTAATCAGATTGTAAATAATTTAGCTAAAATGCATTACCGCTGGGGTCAAAATGCCGACGTGGTGGTGCGCATGCCAACGGGTGCTGGCGTTGGTGCAGGTCCTTTTCATTCTCAATCCAACGAAGCTTGGTTTACACATGTGGCTGGATTAAAAGTGGTTTATCCTTCTAATCCAACAGATGCCAAAGGATTGTTGATTGCTGCATTAGCCGATCCAAATCCTATTTTATATTTTGAACATAAGGCGTTGTATAGAAGTATTGAGGAAGAAATTCCAGATGCAATGTATCAAGTTGAAATTGGTAAAGCAAATATTATACAAGAAGGTACAGATGCAACCATTATAACTTATGGTATGGGCGTGCATTGGGCTAAAGCCTATCAACAAGCGCATTTAGATCAGTCGATTTATATTGTTGACTTAAGAACCTTGTCTCCATTGGATTATAACGCAATTGAATCAGCAGTAAAAGCAACTGGTAAGTTGATGATTTTACATGAAGATAATTTAACGGGGGGTATTGGCGGCGAGATTAGCGCCTGGGTAGCAGAGCATTGCTTTGAGCATTTAGATGCGCCAATCATGCGTTGTGCATCATTAGACACACCAATTCCATTTAATAAAACACTAGAGAAACAATTTCTTGCAAATGACCGACTAGACGAGATGATGCAAAAATTATTAAGTTACTAGAATAAATTAAAAAAGCCCTTAAGAAAATTTAAGGGCTTTTTTATTTCGTGTCAAATGTTTTCTTAGTGTTGGTTATTGGCCTTGTACACACGTAAGAAATTTCCACCCAATACTTTTTTAATGTCTTTATTGGAATAACCTCTAGCGATTAATGCTTTGGTGAAATTAGGATAGTCTAATACCGTACTCAATCCTTGTGGTGCAGAATTAATTCCATCAAAGTCAGACCCAATGCCAACATGGTCAATACCAATCAACTTTACAATATGATCAAAGTGTTGCATTAATTGTTCAATTGTTGGTTTAATCGCTTCACTTTCCGATTTGTATTTATCAAAAATTACAGTGTTCGCATATTCTTTTTGCATGCCTGTAGCTAATAAAGAATCAATTTCAACAGCATGCGCCTTCATAAATGCAATACCTCTTTTGCTAAAATTACTATCTACAAAACCTGAGAAAAAGTTCAAACAAATTACACCGCCATTTTTCCCGATTGCTAAAATTTGATCATCTTTCAAGTTTCTTGTAACTGGATTAATACTATATGCATCGCTATGAGAAGCTATCAAAGGCTTTGTGGTTGTCTTTATTGCATCCCAAAAAGTTGCTTCACCCACATGTGAAATATCTACGATGATTCCAAGTTGATTCATTCTTTGAATGATTTGTTTTCCAAAATCATTCAAGCCTTTATGCCCAGTATACTTAGAACTATTTTCTGCAGTATGTGAGCTCGCCCATGAAGGAGAATTATTCCAAGTCAAAGTCATATAACGAACACCACGATCATAAAATGTATCTAATTTATTTATATCATCCTCAATCATATGGCCACCTTCTACACCATATTGGGCAACGATCTTACCTGCTTTTAGGGCCGATTTAATCGTTTTCCAATCTTTAGCAATCACCATTTTATCAGGATTTCTTGCCGCCACTGCATCCATGGTATCCATTTCTCGCATTGCCCATGCATAAGGGTTTGTCTTTTCCCCATCACACCAGATTGAGAATAATTGGTAATCTAATCCACCTTCTTTGAATCGCTTTAAGTCGGAATGGTTGATCCCCCTCAAATCTTGGTCGAAACTTACTTTCTTTTCGATACATGCAGTAGGTGCATCATTATGGGTATCCACTAAGATGGCTTTGTAGTGTATTTTTTGAGCCAATCCTGATAAGCTGAATGCGCAAAAAACGAGGGTAAGGTATTTCATGGGTGGGATCCTTTTAATTGACAACTAAAATAGCTATTTTTGCCCACAGAAAAATGACTATGTTAGATAAATTAGAAGCCATAAAAGCAAGATTTGACCAGGTTGGAGTGGCTTTGACCAATCCAGAGATTATCAATAATCAATCCGAATTTGGCAAATACAGTAAAGAATACCGCTCTTTAGAGAAGATCGTTATCCCTTATGAGCGCTATGTGAAAGTTTTAGCAGAACATAAATTTGCTAAAGAAAGTTTAAATGGGGACGATCAAGACATGCGTGAATTGGCGAAAATGGAATTGCCTTCATTGGAAGAGGAGAGAGACGCATTAGAAAAAGAATTAACGAAACTATTGATTCCTAAAGATCCACAAGATGATAAAAATGCCATCATTGAATTAAGAGCCGGAACAGGTGGTGATGAAGCAAGTCTATTTGTGGGTGATTTGTTGACGATGTATACAAGGTATTGTCAAAAGAAAGGATGGAAGGTTGCTGTAGCGAGTGAAAGTGAAGGTTCAGTGGGTGGATATAAGGAAGTGATTTTAGAAGTGACTGGTGAAGATGTATATGGTACCATGAAATTTGAAAGTGGAGTTCACCGTGTACAAAGAGTTCCAAGTACCGAAACACAAGGACGTGTGCATACATCAGCTGCTACAGTGGCTGTAATGCCAGAAGCAGAAGAAGTTGACTTTGTGTTGAACCCTGCTGATGTTAAAATGGAAACTGCACGAAGTGGTGGCGCGGGTGGACAAAACGTAAACAAGGTAGAGACAAAAGTAATGTTGACGCATATTCCAACTGGAACGGTAATCATTTGTCAAACAGAGCGTTCACAATTAGGTAACCGTGAGAAAGCGATGGGTATGTTGCGTACAAAGTTATTCGAAGAACAAGTACGTAAGCAGGAAGATGAAATTTCAAGACATCGTAAGACCTTGGTAAGTACTGGAGACAGGAGTGCCAAGATAAGAACTTATAACTGGCCACAGGGAAGGGTTACAGACCATCGTGTGAATGTAACATCTTACAACTTAGACGCTGTTGTGAATGGAGAAATTGATGAATTTATTGAGGCTTTACAGATGGCGGAGAACGCAGAAAAAATGTTGGTTCAGAATTAATTAAAACTTTATTCATAAAAAAAGGGCTCGAATTTCGAGCCCTTTTTTTATGAATAGATCTATCATTATTTCGCTAAGCTTTGTTCCCACTGCCAAGCGGTGCGCATCATATCGTCTAAATTATAGACACAATTCCATCCAAGTTTTTGAACTGCATGGTCATTGTTGGCATAAATAGAAACAATGTCTCCTGCTCTGCGTGGTCCAATTTCATAATTCAATTTTACGCCACTCACTTTTTCAAAAGCGTGTATCGCTTCTAAAACTGTTATGCCATTTCCTGTTCCAAGATTGAAAACTTCACAACTATTTGATTGATTGTTTTTGATTGAATATTGAATCGCAAGGGTGTGCGCATGTGCAATATCACAAACATGGATATAGTCTCTTATGCATGATCCGTCTCGAGTATCATAATCGGCACCATGTACTTGCATCTTAGGTAGTTTGCCAATTGCAGTTTGTGTAATAGCAGGAACTAAATTTTGTGGACGACCGATTGGCAATTCTCCAATCGCTGTAGATGGATGTGCGCCAACAGGATTAAAGTACCTAAGTAGTATCGTTGATAATGGATGCGCAATAGCAGCATCTTTAACAATTATTTCTCCCATCTGCTTGGTTGCACCATAAGGAGATGCGGCAGTTTGTAAAGGTGTGGATTCTGTTACTGGAATGGTATCAGGGTTTCCATAAACAGTACAGGAAGAAGAGAAAATAAAATGAGGCGCATTGTACTTTACAGCTATTTGTAATAAATGTACTAATGAGCTTATATTATTCTCGTAATATTCAAGTGGTTGTTCTACGGATTCTCCAACAGCTTTATAAGCAGCAAAATGAATCATGCCAACAATACTAGGGTTGGCCATAAAGACTGCTTCTGTTGCTGTCTTATCCGTTAGGTCCACTTTATAATTGGTGATTTTTTTTCCAGTAATTTTTTCAATACCTCTTAAGGATTCGTCTGAAGCTCTTGAAAGGTTGTCAATAGAAATCACATTGAAACCATTTTCAATTAAATCTACTATTGTATGAGCGCCAATATAACCACAACCTCCAGTAACAAGAATTGTTTGCATTAAAAAAATTTAGAATACAAAGAAACGAAATAAATTTTATAAATAAAGCTGCGAACTCTTTCGGTCTTTATTCCGACAAAGTAAAACCAACAGTTGTGCCAACATTGACTTGACTTCTAACATGGATTGTTTCTCCATGTGCTTCAATGATATGTTTACAAATGGCCAGGCCTAATCCTGATCCACCAATTTCTCTACTTCTCGCGTCATCTGTTCTGTAGAATCGCTCAAATAATCTAGGAATATGTGCTTCTTCAATTCCAATTCCATTATCACTAATTTCAATCAAAATCTTTTTATCTTCTAATTCATACACACTAGCGGTAATTTGCCCATCAATTTTTCCATATTTAACCGCGTTGGAAAAAACGTTTACCAACACTTGATAAATTTTATTCTTATCTGCAAATACATTTACAGGTAGCTCTGTTCCCTTTTTAAATTGGAACTGAATATTCTTTTTCAATAATTTAATACTCAAATTTTGGGCTACTTCTGTGATGAGGTCTTGAATAATAAAGTGCTGTTTTAATATTGGCTCTTTATTGATTTCTAAATTTGTAATTACATCAACGTCATTTAATAGGCCAACTAATCGCTGTACATTTGCTTCTGCTTGGCCTATGAATTTTTGACTTAATGTCGGGTCTTCAATAGCGCCGTCTGCAAGTAATTCAAGGTATCCTTGAATTGCAAAAATCGGTGTTTTGATTTCGTGCGAAAGGTTTTGTAAAAATTCTTTTCTAAACTGTTCGTTTGATTGTAGCTTCTGTATTTCGTCTACTTTTTGTGCCGCCCAATTCTCCACATCTACTCTTACATCATCGATTCCTTTTTGCGGCAGAATATATTTTTGATAAGCTTCTTCTCTTTTGCTTGCCTTAGTATAAGAAATCAACTTATAAATTAGTTTTATTTTTCTGTAAATAAAAAATTCAAGTATTTGGTATACCAATAGATAGACCACAATAAAACAAGCGACAAAGTAGGCCAAGAGTAATTTCCAGTTGGCAATCAAAACAAAGACGCTCAATGCAATCAAGCTCGACATTAATAATGCCGTCAATAAAGCGAGTTGTTTTGGTGAAAGATTTTTTTCTTTAAACATAAGATGTATAAGGACTTGGCCTTTACGAAGGTATTCAATTCTATTCAAATTAATCCTCGACCTTAAAGTCTAATAATCAAACTTATAGCCGACGCCTTTAACTGTGGTGATGCAGTCGATGCCCAATTTTACTCTTATTTTTCTGACATGTACATCAATTGTCCTATCGCCCACAATGACATCATTACCCCAAACTTGAGATAAAATCTCGTTTCTTAAAAACACACGACCTGGTTGGGCTGCTAATAAATACAATAATTCAAATTCTTTTTTAGCTAGTACATGTACTACACCATTTAGAATCGTCTTATATTGTTCTGAATCAATTTGAAGGTCTTTGATTGTAAGTGTTTTGGATTCAGCTGCAACGGGTTGGATCCTTCTGAATAATGCACTGATCCTGCTCACTAATACTTTTGGACTGATAGGTTTATTGATAAAATCATCTCCTCCTAATTCTAGTCCCTTTATATGAGACGCTTCATCGTTTAAGGCTGTTAATAGAACAATTAAAGTTTTATCAAATTGTTTGTCGCTTCTTAGGTATTCGCAAACTTCAAATCCATTTCTTTTAGGCATCATCACATCTAAGATGATACAATCTGGGTTGAATACTTTTGCTTTTTCTATCGCTTCACTGCCGTCTTTTGCGCTTACAACACTATAGCCGGCTTTGTTCAAGTGGTAACTAATGATTTCGATGATATCTGGTTCATCGTCTGCAATTAATATTTTGATAGGGGCTGTTTCCATATATGCTGTTGTAAAAATACCTTTTATATTGGAGAACAAGACATAGGGGAGGTATTATCAAATTGTTAAGGAAAATGAAATCTAGCCCTTCATAAGGTGTAAAATATAGGGATTCGCTTTTTTCTCACGCCCCCAAGTAGTCGCTGGGCCATGTCCAGAATAGATTGTCATTGTATCAGGTAATGGGAAAATTTGAGTTCGAATACTTTTAATTAAATCTAAAGGGTTGCTTCCGGGCAAATCGGTTCTACCAACACCATCTTTAAATATTAAATCGCCCCCAATTAAAAAGTCCTGAGCTTCATGGTAAAAGCAAACGCTACCTGGAGAATGACCAGGCGTCTCAAGTACTTTAAATGTATCGTTGCCAAAGTGAATCAATTCGTCTTGTTGAATATATTGAACTTTGCCTTTGTAAGCCTCAGTTGGCACACCCCATCTAGCGCCACCTTCAGGTAATCTATCAATAACGGCTTGTTCTTTTTGATGAAATAATGCAGTTAACCCATATTTTTCACTCACAAAATTATTTCCAAATACGTGGTCAAGATGGCAGTGTGTATTGAGGAGTAATATGGGTGTTAGTTCGTTTTCTGAAATGAAATTTTCTAATTGGGCTTGTTCATGTTTTAAATAACAGCCAGGATCGACAACCACAGCCTCCTTTTGGTTATTAAATAGGATATAAGTATTCTCCTGAAAAGCATTAAAACAAAATGAGTGGATGGTCAACATGCGTAAGAATTTATGCAAAGTTACAAGCAAATTTGATGAACGGTGACATTAAACACATTAAAAAAATATTTATGAGTTACCTTTGCGAAATGAAAGTGAATCATTTTGTAAGGCCCATTTTATATAGTTTCTTAATGGCTTTCATTTTCATGTCATTTCAGCTGAGTTTACATGCACAAAACAAACAACCCGTTCAATTCATTGGTAAGCTGACAGATCATCAGAGTGAAGAGCCAATCCCTTTTTCGTCGGTTTCCTATGTTTTAGCAAAGAGAGGTGTTACGACAGATTCTGCAGGTAATTTTACAATCCCTTATTCTAGTTTTGGTGCTGCTGATACTTTGCTTTTACAAAGTATTGGGTATTCAATATTAAAGATTCCATTATCAAAATTGAATCAAGAAAACCTAGGAACTATTCATCTATTTGTTCAGGCAGCTAAGCAAGAAGCTGTTGTTAAGTCTAAATACAATCGTTCATTGTGGTTTTGGAGAAAAATTATGTCAAAAAAAGATTTTAACAATGCGGCGCTAAAGCAAAACTATAGTTACGAATTGTATAATAAGCTTGAAGTAGATTTGATCAATGTTCGAAAAGATAAATTAGCCAAGAATAGTTTGATCAAGCCTTTGGATTTTGTATTTGATTATATTGATACCACTGAAAAGCATCAGTCATTTTTGCCGATTTATATCACTGAAACTATTTCTAACTATTATTATCAGTCGGATCCTACAAAAACATTAGAGGAGATTAAGTTCACTAGAACGAATGGGATTGAAAACGAAACATTGATTAAAGAATTGGGCGGAACTTATCAAAATATTAATGTTTATAAAAACGTAATTCCTGTTTTTAATCGAGAATTCATTAGCCCCTTTAATACCAATGCGGATGCTTATTACAAATTCAAATTAGCAGACACCGCGTATTTAAATGGTAAAAGATTAGTGCATTTGTTGTTTCAACCAAAGCGTACTAATGAACTAACATTCGAAGGCGATTGCTGGGTGAACGATACCAGCTTTGCAATCCAAAAGATCACTATGAGGCCTTCGACTTTTGCAGATATTAATTTTTTACAATCACTATCTCTAATACAAGAATTTAAATTAATCAATGACTCAGTCTGGTTTTTAGCTAAAGATCGTTTTGTGGCTGATTTCACGCCCGGAGGTAACAATAAATTAGGCATTAAAGGGCGTAAGACAACTACCTATAAGTCTATTAGAATTAACGACAATCATATAGATTCGGTATTTAGTAGTACAGTGAAAAATCCGGAAATTCGAATACTACAAAATAGTAATAACAATAACGAAGCCACTTGGCAAACACTAAGACATGAACCCTTGGCAAAAACAGAACAAGCTGTGTATACCTTATTAGACACTTTGAATAAAAATAAAACATTTTTATTTTACAAACAATCTGCTGAATTTTTGGTGAAAGGGATTAAAGAAGTAGGTAATGTAACACTAGGTCCTTGGTTTAATGTAATTAGTTCGGATTATTGGGAGGGTCTAAGATTAAGGGCAGATATTGCTACTAATAAAGGGTTTAGTAAACATTGGAATTTTTATGGGTATGGGGCATATGGTTTTAGAGATCAAAAAGCAAAAGGAGAATTAGGCGCCATGTATCAATTTAAACAAAGTCCTTTAAGTTATATCAAAGCAGAGTACCATTCGGATTTAGAGTTTGGGCAAGAATATTTTGATCAAATAAATAATGATAATTTATTTGGCACTATTTTAAGAAGACCTAATATTCCGTTTAAGTTTTTAAATTTTACACAAAAAAAACTGGAATTCTTTCACGAAAATAATAAGGGGTTTCAGGTAACATGGGGCTTGGCAGAAAAACAATATGATCCTTTGTTAAATTTGCCTAAGATTTACAATACGAATATTGCTGGTGGGGATTGGATGCATGCTGTAGAAGCGACAATTGGATTAAGGTTTGCTTATCAAGAACGTTATTTAGAAAGTAATTTTTCTCGTTTTGGGTTTGGTAGCTTATATCCAGTCGTTGAAGTTAAATATACAAAGGCTTTAGAAGGTGCTTTGGGTGCTCCTAATGACTATCAAAAATTGAACTTTAGCCTAAACGATTATTTGCCTATTACGCCATTTGGTAATATTTATTACAGTGTTTTTGCAGGAAAAACTTGGGGTAAAACGAGCTATCCTTTTTTAGATATTATGCCAGGCAATGAGATGGGCTATTATAATAAGTATGCATTTAATTTAATGCAACGATATGAATTTATAAGCGATGAGTTTATTGGATTGAATATTGAACATAAAATTGGAAAAGGTATTTTGAAGTTTTTGCCAGTTGTTAAAAAAACAAAATGGCGTCAATTTTGGAGTGCGAAAGCTGTTATTGGTGGATTGTCTGAATCCAATCAACAATTAAATTTTGTTGGCACACATCCATTTAATTCCTTGAAGTCAAAACCCTACGCAGAAATTGGAACAGGAATAGAGAATATTGCTAAATTCTTTAGAATCGATTTTGTATGGAGGTTAACCGATACTAAATTACAAACTGCTACGCCTTCTTCTTTTGGTATTTTTGGAAGTTTTAGAGTGAGTCTTTAATGGTATATAAAATCCGATCAAGCTTAGCGTCAAGCTGTCTTTTGAATTTTATTGATTTAACGCCTTCAATATGTTTTTGACGATTGCGGGACCTTCATAAATGAAGCCTGTCCAAACTTGCACTAGACTTGCACCTGCGTCAAATTTTGAGATAGCATCCGCTGGTTTAAAAACACCACCACTAGCAATAATTGGTAGTTTGTCTCCAATACCCTGGTATAAATATTCTAATACCTGATTCGATTTATTTAATAAGACTTGTCCACTTAATCCACCAGGTCCAATGCCTTTGGCACGTTCTGTATTCATTGTATTTAGAAGGCTACGATCTAGTGTGGTATTGCTTGAAACCAAACCATCTATTTTTACTTCTGATGTTAATGCAATGATATCATCCAATGCACTGGTTTCTAAATCGGGTGCAATTTTTAATAAGATGGGTTTATTGTTTTTATTCAAATTTTGTAATTCAGAAAAAATCTTTCTTAAAGCTTCTTTCTCTTGTAATTCACGCAGGCCAGGCGTGTTTGGCGAACTTACATTTACCACAAAATAATCTACGACTTCTTCTAGTCCAATAAAGTTGGTACAGTAATCTTTCCATGCATCCTGATTTTCTGTGACCTTATTTTTCCCGATATTACCTCCAATAATCATGTTCGATTTAAAATGAACATTTGATTTTCTTTCTTTTAATCTTTTTGAAATTAATTCAACGCCATCGTTGTTAAAACCCATTCGATTGATCAATGCTTTTTGATCTGGGATTCTAAATAACCTTGGTTTCGCATTTCCTGCTTGTGGTTTTGGGGTTACGGTGCCAATTTCTATAAATCCGAAGCCTAACATTTCTAACGCATCCAAATGTGCCGCATTTTTATCAAAACCTGCTCCAAGTCCGATTGGGTTAGGGAAATGCAAACCAAAAACTGTTTTAGCTAAACCTGGCGCGGGCACTTTGTAATAATTGCTCATCCATCTATTCGAAATAGGAAGGGCAGCGATTAGGTCTAATCCTTTCATAGAGACTTCGTGCGCCGTTTCAGGAGGCAGTAAAAACAGGGATTTTCTGATTATTGGGTACATCATGACCCAAATTTACAATGAAATATTTAGTTGCATAAACAACTGTTTATAAAAAAGCCTACATTTATGGGGTCAAATAAAGACCATTTTATGCAAGAAGCCTATATCGTAGCTGGATTTAGAACAGCAGTGACAAAAAGTAAGAAAGGTGGTTTTCGTTTTATGCGTTCCGATGAATTAGCCATTGAGTTAATTCAGGGGCTGATGAAATCCTTACCTGCATTGGAATACAAACTCATTGATGATGTGATTGTTGGTAACGCAGTACCTGAGGCAGAACAGGGTTTGCAATTTGGAAGAATCATTGCAGCGAAAGCTTTAGGAATAGAAGTGCCTGGTATTACAATCAATCGTTATTGCGCGAGTGGTTTAGAGAGTATTGCTATGGCGACTGCGAAAATTAGAACGGGCATGGCAGATTGTATCATCGCCGGTGGTACAGAATCTATGTCCATGGTACCTACTGCTGGTTGGAAAACAGTTCCAGCTTATAGTATTGCAAAGGATGAGCCTGATTATTATTTATCTATGGGACTAACTGCAGAAGCAGTGGCGAACGAATACAATATTAGTAGGGAAGACCAAGATGCATTTGCGTTGGCCAGTCATCAAAAAGCGAAAAATGCAATTGATAATGGGTATTTCAAAAAAGGTATCCTACCAATTGAAATTACAGAGACCTATCTAAACGAAAACAATAAAAAAGCAACAAGAAATTATACAGTTGATACAGATGAAGGCGTTCGTGCAGATACAACGATTGAAGCTTTAGCTAAATTAAAGCCAGCCTTTGCTTTGAAAGGTTCTGTAACTGCAGGTAACTCTTCTCAAACTAGTGATGGTGCAAGTTTCGTTGTGGTGATGAGTGAAAGATTAATGCAATCATTAGGACTAAAACCTATTGGCAGGTTAGTGAATTGCGCAGTGGCGGGTGTACATCCAAGAATTATGGGTATTGGCCCAATTGAAGCGGTGCCAAAAGTGTTGAAACAAGCTGGAATGAACTTAGACCAAATAGATTTATTTGAACTCAATGAAGCATTCGCTTCTCAGTCTTTAGCAGTCATTAGAACCCTTAATTTGGATCAAAATAAGGTTAATATCAATGGCGGCGCTATCGCGCTTGGACACCCATTGGGTTGTACCGGGTCTAAGCTAACAGTGCAGATTATCAATGACTTAGAGCGCTTAAACAAGCGATATGGCATTGTTACAGCCTGTGTTGGAGGCGGTCAAGGTGTAGCTGGGATCATTGAAAAACTCTAAAAATACGTTCATCCCTTTTTTATTGATTTTTGGGTAAAATGCAATAGCTTAGAACTTCATTATTTTAATAAGAAAATAAGCTCATATGCGTTTACTTACACTAGGGTCTATGATTTTAGCCTCTGTTATGACATTTAGTCAAGCAAGTGCTCAAAAAATCAAAAAAGCAACAACTACACCTGTTGCAACTACTGAGAAAGTAGATATTAATAAAGTATTTAAAAATTGGAAGCCAAGAAATATTGGACCAGCAAGCATGAGTGGTCGTGTTACGACGATTGATGCTGAAGTAGCTAACCCAAATAATATTTGGATTGGTGCTGCATCGGGTGGTGTTTGGAAGACAAATAATAGTGGTGTGAGTTGGACACCTGTTTTTGATGAACAGCCCATTTTGAATATCGGTTCCTTAGCAATTCAACAATCTAATCCAAGCATCGTTTGGGTTGGAACAGGTGAAGGAAATCCAAGAAATTCTATCAGCATAGGAGAAGGGATCTATAAAACCATGGATGCAGGTAGAACATGGAAGCGTATGGGTTTAGAGCAAACTAGAAATATCCATAGAGTCATTATAGACCCATCTAATCCTAACACAGTGTATGCTGGTGCGATTGGCAATCCTTATGGACAAAGCAAACATAGAGGTGTTTATAAAACAACAGATGGTGGTGATACTTGGAATCAAATTTTATTCACCAATGACACTTCAGGTCCTGGTGATATGATTATGGATCCATCTAATCCAAACAAATTATTTGTTGCCATGTGGCATCATTACCGTAACCCTTATCATTTAGAAAGTGGTGGTAAAGGAAGTGGTTTGTACATGACAATTGATGGCGGTAAAAATTTCATCAAATTAGGTAAGGCACATGGATTACCTGATGGAGATTTAGGTCGTGTAGGTATTACAATTAGCAAGTCAAATCCAGATGTGGTTTATGCATTAGTAGAATCTAAGAAAAGTGGATTATATAAGAGTGAGGATGGTGGCTATTCTTGGAAATTAGTGAATGGTCAAAAATCTATTGTAGACAATCGTCCTTTTTATTTCCAAGACATCATTGCTGATCCTTTGAATGAAAATACTTTATGGTATATCAGTCAAACAGTTCAAAAAAGTATTGATGGCGGTAAAAATTTCGAAACAATTATTCCTTACAGTGGTATCCATCCAGATCACCATGCATTTTGGATTCACCCAACTGACAATAAATTAATTATTGATGGTAATGATGGCGGTATCGGTATTACGCGTGATGGTGGAAAGACTTGGATGTTTGATGAAAAAATTCCTGTTGGACAATTCTATCATATAAACGTTGACAATGAAATGCCTTACCACGTAATGGGTGGTATGCAAGACAATGGTTCTTGGAGAGGACCAGCTTACACAACTGTTCAAGGCGGTATTAGAAATTTTGATTGGGATAACTTATGGGGTGGAGATGGATTTGATGTAATGCCAGATCCTGAAGATGCAAATTGGGTATACGCGATGAGCCAAGGTGGTAATGTTGGAAGATACAATACCGTTACTGGACAATCTTCTTATATTAAGCCTCCAGCGCCAGATGCAAAAACGTTATTACGTTTTAACTGGAACGCTTCAATCGCACAGGATCCATTTGATGCTAAAACAATTTATTTTGGATCTCAATTTTTACACAAGAGTACAAACAAGGGTGCTGCTTGGGAAATCATTTCTGGTGATTTAACTACAAATGATAGTGCTAAAATTGACCAAAGAGACAATGGTGGATTAAGTATTGATATCACTGGTGCCGAAAACCATTGTACAATTATTTCAATTGCACCAAGTGCAGTACAAAAAGGATTAATTTATATTGGAACAGATGATGGAAAAGTACAGGTAACCTCAAATGGTGGCGCAAGTTGGACAGATTTAACTACAAATATTACAGGCTTACCTAAAGGTGCTTGGATTCCACAGATAAGAACATCTGCTTACGATGCAAACGAAGTTTTCGTTGTTGTTAATAATTATAGACAAGGTGATTTTGCACCATATATTTTTAGATCAAAAGATGGCGGTAAGACTTGGGCCAACATGGTAGATGCTAGTAAAGTTACTGGCTATGCTTTAACTGTTTTACAAGATCCAACTGAACCAAATTTGATTTTTGTAGGAACTGAACAAGGACTTTATGTAAGTATTGATAATGGTGTAAGCTATCAACAATGGAAGAATGGCTACCCATCTGTATCAACTTATGACTTTGCAATTCAGGAAAGAGAAGCAGATTTAGCTATTGCGACATTTGGTAGAAGCTTATGGGTATTAGATGATATTAGACCATTAAGAAAATTAGCAAAAGCACAGACAGCGAAAAACTTTATAAGTGTACCTCCTGCTGCAGTTAATTTGTCTATCAAAAATTCACCTTATGAGTGGAGTACTTGGGGTATGTGGGATGCGCCAAACAAACCAACAGGCATGCCAATTACAATCTATACAATGGATTCTGTGAAGAAGGCGAAAGTGCAAATTAAAGATGCAGAAGATAAAGTAATCAGAAATTTAAGCTTCAAGTTAGATTCTGGATTCAATAGAAATTATTGGGGTTTTGAACAAAAAGGCAAAAGAGGTCCAGGTGCACCAAAATCGGGTGGTGGTGGATTTGGCAGAAGAATGGCCGAAGAAACGCCTGATGCAGGAGCAGCTGAAGAAAGAGAATTTACAGGAAGAGATGTATTGCCTGGTATGTATAAAGTTGTTGTAACTATTGGTAGCTGGAAAGATTCTTCGATGGTTCAAGTAGCGGATGATCCAAGATTACCAAGTAAGCGTGAAGTAGTTTTAGCACAGGACAAACTTGTTGATCAATTACAAAAAACAGCAGATAAGTACAATGCTGCACAAGATCAATTAGACGATGCTGATTTAATTTTAACACAATTAAAAGCAGAGTGGAAAGATAAGAAAGACAAAGGAGTAGATAGCTTGAATAAAGCCCATAAAATCATTACAGAGAAAGTAAAGAACTTAAAAGAAATGATGGTTGGTAAAAAGCAAGAAAAACAAGGCTATGGTACAGTGGCAACGATTACTCCGATTTCAATTATTCGTTCTGCAAGCATGTTGATCATGGGTAAGAATACAATGCCTGGTGCACAGGAAGAACGTGCTATGGTAGCTGCTGAAGTAGCAGCGGACAATGTAGCTACTCAAGTGAATGCATTTTTTGCAAAAGATTGGGCAGACTTCAGAAAATTGGTAGAGGCAACTCCAATTAAGAAATTCAAGGAAGTAGAAGCAATTAAATAAATACACAAGCCCTCCTTTTGGAGGGCTTGCTATTTTGTCAAAAGAAATTTTGAAAATAAATTAAACAAGGATTATTCATTTTAAAAGTCAACTATGAAAAAATTATTTTTTGTATTTGCTGCACTTGTTGGACTAATATCAATTAGCCCTGCTCAGGCACAAAAGAAAAAAACAACTGAACCGTCAAAGGCAGCTGAATTGAGTCAAGACCCTATAATCAAAGCACAGAGTTTTAGATTAGTTGGTCCATTTAGAGGAGGTCGTGCAGCGGCTGGTGTTGGATCTTATACAGATGTGAATACATTTTTGATGGGATCAACGGGTGGTGGAGTTTGGAAAACAACGGATGCGGGTAATAATTGGAAAAACATTTCTGATGGTTACTTTGGCGGCACCATTGGTGCAATCGCGTTAGCGCCTTCTAATGAATCCATCATCTACGTTGGGGAAGGAGAGAATACCATGCGTGGTAATGTGAGTGAAGGTTTAGATGGTATGTGGAAATCAACAGACGATGGTAAAACATGGAAAAATATTGGATTAAAAGAAGGACGTCACATCGTACGTATTATTGTACATCCAAAAAATCCAGATATTGTATGGGCTGCTGTAATGGGTCATTTATTCGGTCCAAATGAAAACAGAGGCGTATATAAGAGTGTGGATGGTGGTGCGACATGGAAAAAAGTATTGTATGTGAATCCTCAAACTGGCGCAAGTGATTTAATCATTGATCCAAGTAATCCAGATATTATGTACGCGGGTACTTGGGAATTAATTCGCACACCTTATAGTTTAGAAAGTGGTGGTGCAGGTTCAGGTATGTACAAAAGTACAGATGGTGGTAATACATGGGTATCAATCAAAAACAACAAAGGGTTGCCAAAAGGTGTTTGGGGTATTGTAGGCGTGGCTGTGGCAAAATCAAATACAGATAAATTGTATGCATTAATTGAAAATGCAAATGGTGGTTTATATGTTTCAAGTGATGCAGGTGCTACTTGGGAATTAGCAAGTAGTGACAATAATATTCGCCAACGTGCTTGGTACTACACAAAAGTATTTGTAGATCCGGCCGATGAAAATAAAGTGTATTGTCCAAACGTGAACTTCATGGTTTCTTCTGACGGGGGTAAAAGTTTTACTTCTTTAAGAACACCACACGGTGATCATCACGATTTATGGATTGATCCAAAAAATGGCAAGAGAATGATTGTGTCAGATGATGGTGGTGCGCAAGTGAGCATGGATGCAGGTAAAAACTGGAGTACCATGATGAATCAACCAACCGTTCAAGTGTATCGTTTAAGTACTGACAATAGTTTTCCTTATCGCATATTAGCGGCACAACAAGATAATTCTGCATTCAGAATTAAGTCAAGTACCTATGGTGCGTTTATTGGCGAAAGTGATTTTGATGTAACTGCTGGTGGAGAGAGTGGCTATATTGTTGCAGATCCTTTAAACAGTGATATCGTTTACGGCGGATCTTATGGCGGATTAATTACTAGATATGACCATAAGACTGGTGAAAATAGAGTGATCAATGTTTGGCCTGATAACCCAATGGGTGCAGGTGCAGAAGTGATGAAATATCGTTTCCAGTGGAATCATCCAATTTTCTTCTCTCCGCATAATCCTAAAAAATTATATACTGCGGGCAATCATTTATTCGCAACTGAAAATGAAGGTGCTAGTTGGGAGAAATTGTCTCCAGATTTAACAACTGATGACAAAACAAAACAAAAAAGTTCTGGTGGTCCAATCACCCAAGACAATACAAGTGTTGAATATTACTGTACTATTTTCACTGCTGCAGAATCTCCGGTTGAGAAAGATTTATTATGGACAGGTAGTGATGATGGTATTATTAGTGTAAGTAAAGATGGTGGTAAGAATTGGGCAAACGTAACGCCGAAAGATGCGCCAAAATGGATCATGTGGAATAGAGTAGAAGTGGATCCAATCAGAAAAGGAACGGCCTATTTTGCAGGTACAAGGTATAAATTAGATGATTTTGCACCTTACATTTATAAGACAACAGATTACGGTGCAACTTGGACTAAAATCACCAATGGCATTGACCCAATGCACTTTACTAGAGCCATTGTTGCAAGTCCAAGAAAAGCGGGGGTATTGTTTGCAGGTACAGAATATGGCTTATATGTTTCTGTTAATGATGGTGCTTCATGGGAGCGTTTTCAATTAAACCTTCCTGTCACTCCAATCACAGATTTATTAATCAAGGATCAAAACTTGATTGTTGGTACTCAAGGAAGAAGTATTTATGTTTTTGATGATTTATCATTTGTAGAAAACTTCCAATCTGCTCCAACAACTAGTCAAGTGTTCCCAATTGCAAATACCTACCGTGTGCCACCACAAATGGGCGGCAGAAGAGGAAGAGGTGCAACTGTTAGCATGCCGGCAAATGTAGGCGTAAACCCTGCGAAAGGCGTTGTGATAAAATATTGGAAAGCATTTGGATCTGAATCTGATTCTTCAAGAGTGATGATTAGCATCTTAGATGATCAAAAGAAAGTCATCAAAACAATTAATCATTCTGATCCAGGTGGTCCAAGTACAGAAGCAGGATACCAAACTTATGTTTGGAATATGTACCATAAGGAAGCTGAAAAACCAGAACCTGGTTTGATTTTATGGAATGGTTCAACTAGTCCAGTATTAGCTGCACCAGGAAAGTATACCGCTAAAGTGACTATTGATAATACAGTGACTGAGCAACCATTTACTATTGTTGCTGATCCTAATTATAAAGTGTCTGACGCAGACCTGAAAGCACAAGAACAGTTCTTATTGAAAGTGGCTGGTACATTTAGTGATATCATGAAAAACTTAAAGTCTATCAAAGAACTTCGTGCACAGATTAATGTATTGCAGAAAAAAACAAAAGATTCTGCATTCCAAAAGCAAGCTAAGACAGTATTGACTAGCTTAACAGCAATCGAGGAAGCTTTACATCAGACTAAAGCAAAAAGTGGACAGGATGTATTGAATTTCCCAATTCGTTTAGACGATAAGATTGCTGGCGTATTTGAATCTGCTGCATCTGGCTATACTGCACCTACACAACAAGTACAAGGGGTGTATGAATTATTAAAAGCGCAGGTGGATGCTGAGTTCAACAAATTAGATACTTTAAAGAAAACAGGTATCAAGCAATTGAATGATGCAGTACATCAATTAGCGATTCCAATTATTGGAGGATAATAATTGGAATGATTCATTTGAGTTACTGATAACTTAACTAGATAAAAAAGGTCCCGAATTTTCGGGACCTTTTTTTATGATTCTATTTATTGCGACTATTCAAAATCTTTATACAATAAGTATTTTTTTCGCATGCTTTTAAATGCGGTTAAACCTGGTTGCCAGCTAGCTCTGATTGCTGCTGCAGGGGTGCCATTTTTTAATTGCTCCATTAAAACAGCGTTACCTGCTAATTTATTAAAGAAATAGTCAGTTGCTAATTTTGATTTTGGTTCAATGAAAAAACTGTCTTTTTGAGGGAATGCTTGGTACATCTCAATGATTAAATCTAAATCAATTTTATGCTTAGGTGCTTGTTGATTACTCAAGTCCCATCCATAACACAATTGACCATATAGTTTTGAATTCATTGCGCCAGTTCTTGGCCCAGGTGTGAAACTAAAAGTTTTGCCTTTGATACTTGGATGTCCAATATAAGCAAACGCGTGTGCAGTACCACGTCCTTCACTCATTACTGACCCTTCCACTAAACAGGTTGTTGGATACCAGTAGATAGCATTCATATCGGGCAAATTAGGAGAAGGTGCAATATTGAAAGTGTACATTGAATTATGGTCATAATTTTTACATGCTATGACTGTTAATTGTATTGGGTTTCCAGCTTTATTGATATTTGTATCTGCAGGCGCTGTCAACCATTTTTCACCTACAAGCATTTTTGCGTATTCGCCAATAGTCATCCCATAAACAATAGGAATCGATTTTTTGCCGACAAAACTACTATAAGGTTTTTCTAAAACAGGACCATCTACATAATGTCCATTTGGATTAGGTCTGTCTAAAATAATCAATGGCTTATTATTTGCCCATGCAGCTTCCATATAATATTGCAAGGACGAAATGTAAGTGTAAAAACGTGTACCAACATCTTGAATATCAAACACCAAAACATCTACATCTTTTAAATCTGCTTCACTTGGGCCATATTTTTTCCCGTATAAAGAAACTATTTGAACACCAGTTGCTTCATCTATTCCGTCTTTTGTTTTTTCGCCTGCATCTGCAGTACCTCTTAGTCCATGTTCGGGTGTAAACACTTTTTGTATTTGAATGCCACTAGCTAGCAAGGTGTCAATTATGTGTTTCTTACTTACAGTAGCTGTGTGATTGGTGAACAAGCCAACTCTTTTACCTTTTAGTAAAGGCATGTATTGAGTAGTTTGATAAGCACCAGGCAGGATAGGTTCGCTTTTTTGAGCAATTGTGTTTAAGCTTAAAAAAAGTAAAACAGTAGCTAAGCAAGCAATCATTTTGTTTTTCATAAATTAATTTAAATATTTTCCAACAATGGGCATTCTTCTACCTACGCCGAATGCTTTTGGCGATATTCGAATAATAGGGCAGAACTGATTTCGCTTATACTCATTCGTGTTCACCATTTTCAGTGTTCGGTCAACTAGTGCTGCATCAAATCCTAAGGATTTTATGACTGATGGATCTGCGCGTTTTTCAATGTATTGATACAATATTTGATCTAAAACTTCATAGTCAGGTAAACTGTCGCTATCTTTTTGATCTGGTCTTAATTCAGCACTTGGTGCTTTTTCAATTATATTTTTCGGGATGATTTCATTTTTCAAGTTGATATAATTCGCTAATGCATAAACTTGTAATTTATAACAATCGCCTAAAACCCCTAGTCCTCCAGCCATATCTCCATACAAAGTGCCATAGCCAGTAGCTAATTCACTTTTGTTAGAAGTGTTTAATAAAACATAGCCTAATTTATTGGCAATAGCCATTAAAATATTGCCTCTCGATCTGCTTTGTATATTTTCCTCCGCCAAAGAAAAAGGCATGTCTTTAAAGATGGGCTTTAATGTATGTAAAAAACTTTCATACACTTCTTTGATCGGAATTATTTCATAGGGGTTACCTAAATTTTTACTTAATTGTACTGCATCATCAACTGAATGTAAAGTAGAATAGTGAGAAGGCATAAGCACTGCAAAGACATTTTCCTTGCCTAATGCTTCGCAAGCGATAGCTAAGGTCACTGCCGAATCAATACCGCCAGAAGATCCAAGTATTGCTTTCTTGAATCCCATTTTATTAAAATAATCTCTTACGCCTAAAACCAAAGCTTTGTATACCTGGTCAATATTTAATGCAGGAATTAGATTTGCAGGGTTAAGTTCTTTGCTTGGTACCGAAGCTGCTGGTTCAAGTATTGGCGCATTGATGCTGCCATCCTCGTTGCATTCAAAAAGCTGCATTGCTGATTCAAACATTGGAAGTGCGCCACATAAGTTAGCGTCCTTATCAAATACCAATGAAGCGCCGTCAAATACAATTTCAGTTTGACTTCCAATGGCATTGCAATAAAATAACGGTTTTTTATATTTTACAACATTTGATTTTATAGTTGCTTTTCTGTCTTCGTCATGTGTATAGTCAAAAGGAGATGCGCTCAGGTTTAATAAAATATCTGGTGCTTGCTGCATCATTTTATCCATAGGACAAATGGTATACAATGGATTATCGCCAAGGTTCCAGATATCTTCGCAAATAGTGATAGCCAATTTTTTTCCTTTAAACGGAACTACTTTCCATTCGCTAGCGGGTTCAAAATATCGATTCTCGTCAAACACGTCATAAGTAGGTAACAATGTTTTGTGAATCTCTGCTTGTATTTTTTGATCATATAAGAAAAATGCGGCGTTGTATAAAGGCTTCCCTTTCTCATTGGTATTATGCGCCGGTGCTCCAATTAAAACAGCAATTGTGTCTGCCACTTTTCTTATCGTATCTATGCTTGCGTAACATTGATTGATAAAATCATTGAACTCTACAAAATCTCTAGCAGGGTAGCCACAGACACTCATCTCACTAAATAAAATTAGATCGGCTCCTTCATTTTTAGCTTGTTCAATAGCGTCTATAATCTGCTTCGTGTTGGCTTCAAAATTGCCAATATGATAATTCTGCTGTGCGATACAAATTTTCATGAGCCAAAGGTCGGGTTTTAAAGGAAATAACCTCTCTTTTTTTGTACTTTCGAGTATGCGTTTTATTGCTTTTTTATATCTAACTATGAGTTTGGTGTTCCCCTCCTGTAATGGAGCTGTTGAAGATCCTGCTAGTGCCGCTCCAATTCCAGTTGTCAAGGAGCTGCAATTTCAGGAAGCTTTTTTTAAATTGGATACGTTAAATTTTGAAGCAAGTTTGGCCAAATTACAGCAAACATACCCTGCGTTTTCCGATGACTATTTTAACCGTATTTTAATGATGTCTCCAAAGACAGAAGCTAAAAATATACTGTCATTCTATAAAGCGTATCTACCCATTTATAAGGAGTCAAAAAAAGTGAATGCTTCTAAAATTGCCACCCCTCAAATAACAGAGGCTTTAAAAAGGTTTCATTATTTTTTTCCAAATTATACCTTGCCTAAACAAGTCATTTATTTTATTGGACCACTAGAAACCTATGGCAATGTGGTTACAAGGGAGGGCGTCGCAGTTGGCCTTCAATTGTATTTAGGTTCGGAATCAAGTTGGTACTTTTCGGAACAAATTAATACCATTTATCCAAGGTATATTAGTCGTCAATTTGCGCCTGAATTTATTGTTGTCAATTCAATACAAAATATACTTAATGACTATGCGCCTATTGCATTGAATGGGAAAAAAATGGTTGAACAAATGATTGAAATAGGGAAGCGTCAATACATAATGGAACAATGTATGCCAACTGTCCAAGACACTTTATTGATGGGCTATACAGCGAATCAAATGAAAGCGATCAAAGAAAATGCAGGCGATATTTGGACCTTCTTGTCTAGTCAAAACAGACTATTTTCTGTGGATCCTAACATTACAAAAGCGATATTAACAGAAGCGCCTTATAATGATTATTTTGGTGAAGATATTCCGGGCAATGTCGGCAAGTACATGGGTTATCTAATGGTGAAATCTTATATGGATAATCAAAAAAAAGAGATTAAAAACGATTTAGATGCGTTGTTAAAAACTCCTGCTATGACAATTTTCAATGAAACAGAAATGGATTTCTAGAAGCAATAATTTTGGTCGAGCTTAGTTAAGTTTTGTAGGAGCAGTCATTTTGAAAGCTGGTATTTTCACTTGTAATGGATCTCTATTTTCTACATTCTCCATACTATAATAGCCTTGCATTTTGCCTAATTCAGTTTTCAAATTACAGCCACTTACATATTGGTATTGCTTGCCTGGCATAATTAAAGGTTGAACCCCCACAACGCCTTCTCCTTCGACCACTCTATGTTCGCCATTGCTGTCAAAAATTTCCCAAAAACGACGCAGCAACTTAACCGGAAATGAATTGTGATTTTCGATAGTAATTCTATAAGCAAACATAAAGTCTTGCTGCAATGGATTGCTATAATCTTTTTGGTAAAATGTTTCAACACTTACTTCGATGCCTTCTGATATAGTAGAAATCATGACCTTATTGATCAAAAATGACAGGCAGAGAATACTGCGGATTAAAATTAGCAAAAATTTAGGCTCTTTGCCTAAAAAAAGGGGCTAATTTTTTTTCATCAACTTGAACTCTCTTAACTTCGCGGCAACGATTGCAATAAGCACGTTAAACCCCATTTATTACATTTAAAACTGACTAAAATGAAGATAGCTGTAGCAAAAGGTGATGGTATCGGTCCAGAGATTATGGAAGCCGTAATTGGCATATTTAATGCAGCTAATTTGCCCTTGGAATACCAGTATGTGGATATGGGAAAATGGGTGTTTGACAAAGGCTTTAATACAGGGATGACACCTGAAGCAAAAGAAGCAATCGAAAACTTGGGTATACTTTTTAAAGGTCCAATGGAAACGCCCAAAGGGAAAGGGGTTAAAAGTGTTAACGTAACAGCTAGAAAGACTTGGAACACATACGCGAATAATAGAAGATTTCAAACTTTAAGTGGCGTAGATACAGTGTTCAGTAAAGCAGGTGTGAATATCGATTTGACGATTGTGCGTGAGAATATCGAAGATACTTATGGCGGCATTGAACATATGTTGACACAAGATGTGGCAATTGCTAGAAGATTTATAACAAGAGGCGGAAGTGAACAAGTGATTCGTTATGCTTTTGAAATGGCACAGAAAAAAGGAGCAAAAAGAATTACTTGCGGTCATAAAGCAAACATCATGAAATTGACGGATGGTTTATTCTTGGAAGTGTTTTATGAAATAGCAAAAGAATATCCAAACCTAAAATCTGATGACGTTATTGTAGATGATTTATGTATGAAATTAGTGAGCCGTCCAGATTTATTTGATGTGGTTGTGTTGACTAATTTACAGGGAGATATAGTAAGTGACTTATGTGCTGGATTAGTTGGTGGGCTTGGTTTTGCGCCATCTTCAAATATTGGAGATCATATCTCTATTTTTGAGGCAGTGCATGGAACAGCACCAGATATTGCCGGAAAAAATATTGCAAATCCTACTTCATTGTTGTTGAGTGGATTGAATATGTTACGTCATTTAGGATTGATGGAAAAAGCAGTGATGATTGAAAATGCTTTATTATATACTTTAGAGTCTGGTGTACATACAGGTGACTTTGGAGATAAGTCAATACCTTCTGTTAACACGACGGTTTTTGCTCAAGCAATCATTGACAATTTTGGCAAACAGCCTAAACATAATCCTAGACCTGTGTTACAAAATTTTGATTTTGTTCCAACGAATAGTGCGATTTCGGAAAATCCAATGTTATTGAGTTCAAAAAAAGAAGCACATAAAATTGTTGGCGCAGATTTTTTTGTTGAATCAACTTTACAGCCTAAAGAAATAGGAGAAGTAGCGATTAAGCATGAAAAAGGGGGTTTGAAATTGGTGACGATTTCGAACAGGGGGACTCAAGTTTGGCCAACTGGCTCTGTTTATACCAATTTAGTGAATCAATTCCGTATTCGTTTTGAAACGGATGCAACTACAGCACTCAATCAATCTGATATCATCGAATTGTACACTAATTTGTCTAAGGATTTTCAAGTTAGCTCCCTAGAAGTATTGAACATGTGGGGTGATAAAAAAGCCTACAGTTTAGCACAAGGTCAATAGTCTATCAGAATTTACTTTGATATGCCTTAATTTGCCCTGTTTTGCTATAAAATTGCCTTTTTCGGTGGGAAAAAATACATTTTTAGTGTAATTTCACGACTCAATTACAAATTAGCTTTTTACCTATGGCAGAAGTAATATTAATGCCCCGTTTAAGTGACACCATGACTGA